>ERZ1673962.281-NODE-281-length-40417-cov-4.820797_pt1 | contig 40417 bp, 39 predicted proteins | sample MGYA00580188_ERZ1673962 | MGnify/ENA primary metagenome ERZ1673962 (study PRJEB41334, sample SAMN05608104) | rock metagenome | biome: terrestrial subsurface; feature: shale formation; material: shale | place: USA: Pennsylvania ... | reverse complement strand
ATAAAAGGGGTGTATTATCTGGCGCAAGCGATAAAACTTGTGGCTGAAAAGATCCCCGATCTTGTTTGTGTCATGTGTGGAAACATGGATGGCGATCGGGAATCGGAAAAAATACGGGATTTTATTCGCGAGAACGAACTTGAGAAGCACATTCGTCTTGATGGTTTTATAAAGAACACTCTTCTTGGCCCTTATTTGTCGGCTTGCGATTCCCTGGTTCTTCCTTCCCTGATGGAAGCTACAAGTATTTCCATGTTGGAGGCCATGACCGTTGGTCGTCCAGTGATCGGATCGCGAGTCGGAGGGATAGCGGAGACGGTCATTGAAAAAGAAACCGGGATTCTGGTTCGGCCGGCGGATCCCGGGGATCTGGCTCGGGGAATCATGGACTTCTGGGAAATGGATAACCGGGAGCTCATGGGCGTGAATGCAAAGAAGCGTACCGAAGAATTTACCTGGCGAAATATCGCCTTGAAAACCGCTGAGTTTTATCGAGGATTGATTGCCTCAAAATGATACGATATTTGCTTTTCCCCACGTTGCAGTTAGTGCACCGGCAACGCGGTTCTGTGAAAGCTGACGATTCCCGGGTGTTCCGGTCTCAGAAAGGATAAGCATTCATGAAGCGATATCGACCCATGAATTTTTCCGGCGTCAAACGCTATTCCATAACCACGCGCGACAATAAGGTCAAGGTCGGGGAGCATTTCGCTGGGACTCCGCGCTCAGGCAGGTCGTTTAAGGAGTTTTTCGATAGCCTTCCGCACCTTCTCGGTGCCGACAATCTTCGAGGAGTGGTCGATGCGGTCGTAACGGCCCGCGAAAAGGGAAAGCCGGTGGTGCTGGCCATGGGAGGGCATGTCGTCAAATGCGGCCTGCAGCCGGTTCTGAAGGCTCTTATCGATGCCGATGTGATTACCGCGGTGGCGACCAATGGTTCGGTTGCCATTCATGATTACGAGGTGTCGCTGGTCGGTGCGACATCCGAAGATGTCGCGGCGGTGCTGGCGGCCGGTGATTTCGGCTTTTCCCTCGAAACCGGTCAGGGGATGAACGCCATTCTCAAGCAGGGCATGACCGATGATGGCGGTTTCGGTCGCACCATAGGTCGGGCGATCATCGATCAGCGACATCCGTATCGCGATTACAGCCTGTTGGCGGCCTGTGTCGGTAAAGATATTCCTGTCACCGTGCATGTCGCCATCGGCACCGATATCATCCATCAACACCCCGAAGCCGATGGCGGGGTTATCGGTGAGATGAGCTATCGCGATTTCCGTCTTCTGACATCGGTGGTCGCGGATCTCGGTGACGGTGGTGTCTGGCTTAATGTCGGATCGGCCGTGCTTTTGCCGGAGGTTTTTCTCAAGGCCTTGTCCATCGCGCAGAACCTGGGATATCATGTTGACGGTTTCACGACGGCCAATTTTGACATGATTCAGCACTATCGCCCCCTGACCAACGTCGTCAAACGCCCGACCATGGGCAACGGGAGCGGCTTTACCATTACCGGCCATCATGAAATCAATATCCCGCTGTTCGCCCATGCCGTACTCGACAGGCTGGGTTGATCAGGGAAGAGGCAAGGTTGTTCTGTCGACGCCGATCCGTGTTTTGAAAATCTTGCATATTTCCGGGAGATATGGTATGCGCTGATGCGCACACGGAGCTGACGAGGCCGGCCCCTTTGGCCGGTTTCTTTCTTGCCGTTTTTTTTTTACAGTCTTTTACGGAATTTCCATGGACCGAATAAATATAGAAAACCTTTTGGGGCGTTTGAGCGGCCTCAGGGCGCTGGTGATCGGCGATTTGATGCTCGATGAATATCTGTGGGGGCGCACGGACAGAATCTCTCCCGAAGCCCCGGTACAGGTGGTCGATATCGTTCGCGAAGATCTGCGTCTCGGTGGAGCCGGCAACGTCATCAACAACCTTGTCACCCTCGGTTGTCAGGTGCATGTCGCCAGTATCCTCGGTGAAGGACATGACGGGCTTTTATTGCGTCGACGCCTGGAAGAAAAGCGGGTCGGCATCGAGGGGCTGCTCTTCGACGGCAAACGGACCACCAGCCGCAAGACCCGCATCCTTGCATCGGGGCAGCAGATGATGCGGTTCGACCGCGAAAGCCGCACTCCCATCGATGCCAGTCAAGAGAAGCAGTTGGCCGATTTCGTGCGCAATTGCGCCGACCGCTTCGATGTCATCCTGGTTTCCGATTATCTCAAGGGGGTGCTCACGGAAGGCCTTTTGCAAGCGGTTATCGCCGTCGGCAAGGACAAGGGCATTCCCGTGGTTATCGATCCCAAGGGCAACGACTATGGCAAATACCGCGGTGCGACTCTGCTGACTCCCAATCGCAAAGAAACCGAAGTCGCTTCGGGAGTATCGATCGTCGATGAAGAGAGTCTGCGTCTTGCCGCCCGTACTCTCATGCAGCGCCTCGATCTCGAAACCCTGATGGTGACCCGTAGCGAGGAAGGCATATCGATCTTCTTTCACAGCGGCCAAGAGGTCCATCTGCCGACGCAGGCGCGGGAAGTGTACGATGTGACAGGCGCCGGCGATACGGTGCTGTCGTTGGTCGGTCTCGGCCTGGCCGGCGGCCTGCCCGTCAGCGAAGCGGCCGCTCTGGCCAATATCGGCGCCGGCATCGTCGTCGGCAAGGTCGGAACCTCCACGGTCGGTGTCGAAGAGATTCATGAAGCCCTGGCCCATCACGCCCTGGAGTTCGACTCCAAAATCAGGTTACGCGAATCGCTGCGCAATCTTCTGGAGATCGAGCGACGGCGAGGCAAGACTATCGTGTTTACCAACGGCTGTTTCGATCTGCTGCATGTCGGTCACGTCAAGTATCTGCAACAGGCCAGGCGTCTCGGCGATATTCTGGTTCTGGGGTTGAATTCCGATGCTTCCATCCGGCGGCTCAAGGGGACCAACCGTCCGCTTATCAACGAGCACGAGCGAGCCCATATTCTGGCGGCTTTGAGCTGCATCGATTATGTCGTGCTGTTCGATGAAGATACGCCTCTGGAACTGATCGATATACTGCGTCCCGATATTCTGGTCAAGGGCGGTGACTATACGCCGGAGACGGTGGTCGGCAGGGAGGTGGTCGAGAGTTACGGGGGGCGCGTCGAACTCATCGATCTCGTCGACGGCCGTTCCACCACGAATATTATCGAACGGATCCTCGATCGTTATGACCAGGGATAAACTGAAAACGCCGATTCGCCGGGCCGTGTTCCTGGACCGCGACGGGACCATCAACGAAGAAAAGAATTATCTGCATCGGGTGGAGGATTTCGCATTTATTCCGGGGGTGCCGCAGGCTATCCGGCGTCTCAACCGGGCCGGTTATCTGGTGGTGGTGGTGACCAACCAGTCGGGGGTAGCAAGGGGATACTTCGAGCTGTCGGATGTGCAGCGTTTGCACGATCATGTCGCCGATCGACTGGCTGCCGAGGATGCGCATGTAGACGGATTTTTCGTCTGTCCGCATCATCCGGAGGCCGGGAAAAAAGCCTGGCGCCGAAAGTGTGATTGCCGCAAAGGGGAGCCCGGTCTGCTTTTGCAGGCTGCCCGACAGTTGCACATCGATCTGGACCATTCGTTCATGGTCGGCGACAAGCAGGCCGATATCGAGGCCGGAATCCGAGCCGGCTGTACGCCGTTGTTGGTATTGACCGGTTATGGCGCCGAAACGGCGCAGAATCTCGATGCTTCCATCCCCCGTTTCGTCAGTCTGACGGAAGCGGTCGATTTTATTTTACGACAGGATGCGATCCTGTCGTCCGAAGCTTAGACATCGAAAGGACTGTTCATGATCAAAAGCATGACAGGTTACGGCAAGGGGCAGGCGATTGCCGGCGATATGTCCCTTACGGTCGAGATCAAGTCGGTAAATCATCGCTACGGCGATATATCCGTAAAAGCGCCGCGTTATCTCCTCGGCCATGAGGCAGAGATCAAAAAGCGGGTAGGGGAGCGCCTGAAGCGGGGCAAAATCGACGTATTCATCAATGTCGAGAATAATGCCTGTGCAGGGCGAATGCCGGTTCTCAACAAGGAACTAGCGGCCGCCTACATGGTACTGTTTCGCCAGATGCGTGCGGAATATGCCCTGGAAGGAGAGGTTACCGTCGATCTGTTGGCCGGACAAAAGGAAGTCATCGCTCTGGCCGAGGCCGAACCTGATGAAGAGGCGGTGAGCGGATGCCTGGCGGAGGCTCTGACAAAGGCCCTGGGAGCCATGGAACAGATGCGCAATGCCGAGGGAACAGCCACCCGTCGCGATATGGAAGAACATCTGGAACATATCGAGTCTCTGTTGACTGCAGCGCGTGAGCGCGCGCCTCAGGTCCCCGTGGAGTGGAAAGAAAAACTCACCGAACGATTGGCGCGGCTGGAGAAAGGTTTCGAAGCCGATCCCCAGAGAATTGCCCAGGAAATAGCGGTGTTCGCCGATCGCTGCGACATCAGCGAGGAGCTCAGCCGCTTCAACAGCCATATCGAACAGTTCAGAGGGCTGTTCAGTGTTGAGGAGGCTGTCGGCCGGCAGATGGATTTCATCCTTCAGGAAATGAATCGGGAAGCCAACACCATGGGCTCCAAGTCCAACGACCTGGAACTGACTCGTCTGGTTGTGGCCATGAAGGCCGATCTGGAAAAGATTCGCGAACAGGTACAGAACATTGAATGATGTAAAGCCGCCGGCTGCGGCTGCCATGTCCGGGAGAAAACGCATGAAACGAAACGGCATCCTGTTTGTCATATCCGCGCCTTCGGGGGCAGGCAAAACATCACTGTGCCGGCAGATTATTGACATTTTTCCCAATATGCGTCACTCTGTCTCCTTTACCACCCGACCGCGACGGTCCGGCGAAACGGACGGTGTCGATTATCATTTCGTTTCCCAGGAAATTTTCGATACCATGGTCGCCGAAGGGGCGTTCGCCGAATGGGCAAGGGTGCATGGCAACTGCTACGGTACGGCTCTGGCCACCCTGCAGGAAGCGCGCGATCAGGGACGGGATTTGCTGCTCGATATCGATTGTCAGGGAGCGCAGCAGCTCAAGCGTCATTGCCCCGACGGGGTTTTCATATTCATTTTGCCACCGAGTTTGGAAGAGCTTGAGAGACGGTTGCGGGGTCGCAATACCGACAGTTCCGAGGTTATCGGCCGGCGCCTGGCCAATGCCCGGCGTGAAATCCGGGAGCTGGTCTGGTATCATTACCTCATCATCAACGACGATCTGTCGCAAGCCGTCGAAAAATTCAAAGGAATAATCCTGGCGGAAGGATGCCGGTCTTCCCGCACGAGGGAGGAAGCCATACGTCTGTTCGGGATCGATATGCAGGATCTTGAGACAACCGCATGATATCGGGGACCGGTTCAAGGTATTCCGAAGCGGTATTTAACAACGAATTTACAGGGGAAGGAAAAAAGGCTTATGGCTAGAATCACTGTCGAAGATTGCCTTCAGCAGATTCCTAATCGCTTTTTGCTGGTGATGGTCGCCGCCAAACGGACCAAGCAGCTTTACAAAGGAGCTCAACAGCTCATCGAAAACAAATCCAACAACAAGCGGGTCGTCCATTGCCTGCGCGAGATCGCCGCCGGAAAGGTCGACTACGAGATTCCCACCCGCAAAGGGTGACCTGCCCCGCCTTCATTCTGCCGGCGTTCCGGTGCCCCTGGCGACCGTCCGATTTTTCTCAGGGGAAAGCGGAAAGTTTCGAGCCGGCTTCCGGGACCATGCATGTGGGCACAAGCATCAAAACCGGACCCAAAGGGCCCGGTTTTGTTTTCTTTTCTGCGGCCCGATGGATTATTCCGGCTGATCGTCCTCAAGCGGCCGCTTTTTAATGGCATCGGCAACAGGGCCGGTGAATCAGCATGCTCCGTTTAGATGAAATAATCGAAAAAATCCAAGCCTACAATCCAAAGGCCGATGTAGACATATTGCGGAAGGCTTATGTCTACAGCGCCAAGGTGCATCGCGGACAATCGCGTCTGTCGGGCGAACCCTACCTCAACAGCAGTCTCGAAATCGCCAATATCCTCATTCGCCTCAAGATGGATGTCCCCACCATTACGACCGGCCTGCTGCACGATATTCTGCAGCAGGAACTGGCCGATGTCGGTGAATTGCAGGCTCTTTTCGGCGAGAATGTCGGAGAGTTGGTACAGAGCCTGACCAGGCTGGGGCGCATCACTTTTACCACCAGCGAAGAACAGCAGGCGGAAAATTTCCGCAAAATGCTGTTGGCCATGGCCAGCGACATCCGCGTGATTCTGGTCAAACTGGCCGAGCGGTTGCACGACATGCGCGCCCTCGAAAGCCGTGAGGCAGCGGAGCAGCGTCGCATCGCCCAGGAAACCCTGGATATCTACGCGCCGTTGGCCAATCGTCTCGGTATCAGCTGGATGAAGTGCGAACTGGAAGATTTGTCCCTGCGTTACGTGTTGCCCGAGGTTTATGCCGACCTGCGCACCAAAATGGAGCAGCAGAGCAAAAACCGGGCCGGATATGTGGAGAATGTTCGCAAGCAGTTATGTGAAAAGATGCGGCAAAACGGCATCGAAGGGGAGTGCTACGGTCGCCAGAAGCACTTGTATTCCATCTGGCGAAAGATGCAGCGTCAGGGAATCGAATTCGAGCAGGTGTACGATCTCATCGCATTTCGGGTGATTGTCAAGGATGTGCGGGACTGCTACGCCATGCTGGGGGTCATCCATGCGGCGTGGAAACCTATTGCCAGCCGTTTCAAAGACTACATCGCCATGCCCAAGGCGAATATGTACCAGTCGCTGCACACCACGGTGATCGGTCCTTACGGTGAACGCATGGAAGTGCAGATCCGCACCGAGGAGATGCACCGGGTTGCCGAGGAGGGGATTGCCGCCCACTGGAAATATAAGGAAGGTCGCGGCGGGGACAGTATCGTCACCAAGGACGAAAGGCAATTCGGCTGGCTGCGGCAAATGCTCGATTCTCAGCAGGAATTTTCCGATTCCCACGAATTCGTCGGTTCCGTCAAGGTCGATCTGTTTTCCGAAGAGGTTTATGTTTTTACCCCCAAGGGGGAGGTGAAGGCTTTCCCTCGCGGAGCGACACCGATCGATTTTGCCTACAGCGTACACACGGAAGTCGGTAATCGCTGCGTGGGTGCGCGGGTCAACGGCAAGCTGGTACCGTTGAAGACCCCTCTCAATAACGGCGATGTGGTGGAGGTTGTCACTTCACCGAATCAGACGCCAAGCAAGGATTGGCTCAAGTTCGTCGTTACCTCCCGCGCGGCCAGCAAAATACGCCACTGGGTCAAGACCGAACAACGGGAAAAAAGCATCGAGCTCGGTAAGGAGCTGTTTGAAAAGCGTCTGCGTAAATATGGCTGCAGCCTTAAAAAAGTGTTGGCATCCAAGGAATTTTCCCAGGCCATGCAGGATCTCGGTTATCATGGGTCCAGCGATCTTCTGGCTGGCATCGGCTACGGCAAAGTTCCTCTCGGGCAGGTTGTAAGCCGGGTCGTTCCTGCGGATAAACTTCGTCCCGAAGCGGAAGATAAGGGGGTAGCGGCACCGCAGGCCGGTCCGGTTCGAAAAAAGCCATCGAGCGCCATCAAGCTCCAAGGTATCGGGGATATCATGGTGCGTTTTGCCAAATGCTGCAATCCTCTGCCCGGGGATCCGGTGGTAGGTTTTATCACCCGGGGGCGCGGCATTACCGTCCATCAGTCCGACTGCCCCAGTGTGCTGGAGAGTGACAGGGATCGGCAAATCGAAGTTGAATGGGATGTGAAGAAGAAAGCGCCCCACACGGCCAAGATCCGCCTTGCCACCGAAGACCGAAAAGGGGTGCTGGCCAGTGTCAGCAACGCTATCAGTGCCTGTGAGGCAAATATTGCCAGCGCCAGTGTGCAGCGGACCAAGACCCAGAAAAGTCTTATCGTTTTTGCTGTCGAAGTGGTTGACGTCGAGCATCTCAACCGCGTCCTCAATGCTTTGCACCAGGTCAAGGGCGTTTATCAGGTGGAGCGTCTGCGCCACTGAATCATCCTGCCGAAGCCATAGAGCTCAACAGGAGTTTTGGTGAAATCATATATCCTGCGGCGGGAACCGGGCCCAATAGCGATGTCCTTGCATTTCGGTAAACCGGGAAGGAGTACATGCCGTGCCGATCGAAAAAATCAACACGCAACGGGCACCTGCCGCCATCGGACCCTACTCTCAGGCGGTAAGGACCGGCGACTATCTGTTTTTTTCCGGGCAGATTCCCCTCGATCCGGTCAGCGGAAATATTGTTGGACAGGATGCGGAAACACAGACGCGACAGGTGCTTAAAAACATCGAGGCGGTATTGGAAGCCGCAGGTCTCGCCGCGGACCGGGTGTTGAAAACGACGGTCTACCTCGCCGATCTGCAGGATTTTGCCGCGGTCAACAAAGTGTATGCGGAATATTTCGGAGAAGCAAAACCGGCACGTGCTACGGTTCAAGTGACGGCTTTGCCGAAGGGCGCCCTGGTCGAAATCGAAGGCATAGCCTATTCGGGAAGCTGAGAATCACCGGAGGGAAAACAGAAGGGGATACGCAACAGGGGAAGCCGGCCGGCTTCCCCTGTTGCGTTTTTTATGGCAGGTCCCGGTTCAGATGGCCTTGGTCACAGCGCCGGAACGCAGGCACCGGGTGCAAACCTTGACGGACTGCACTTTGCCCTTGTGCAAGGCCCTTACTTTCTGAAGGTTGGGGTACCAAACCTTGCGGGTTTTGTTATGTGCGTGGCTGACGTTATTGCCAGTGGTCGGTTTCTTACCACAGATATCGCATACTCTGGACATTTTCTTACCTCCTGGAATTTTAGAGCGGCTATATGTACCACGTACGGTCCCGTTTTGCAACCTCTTTTTGCTTTCCGAATGATGTCCATCCATCATCGATGCAGCGAACCGAGCAGTCGTTCGGCCAGGGCGAAACCGAGCAGGATCTCGCCATTGCTGCCCAGCCCGGGGCACAGCAAGCCGGGTATGGCGAAAAGAAGGTTGCGTCGGGTGCGGCTGCAGGGCAGGCCGCACGGGTGAAAAAATCGTCTGCCTTGGGCGTTGCTGCCAATCGAAGGGAACGCAGCAGGTTCGAGACGGAAATCGGTGAACGGCAGCAGGGTTTGCAATCGCCGTGTTACGGCATCCGAAATGGCCGAGTGTTTTCGAGAATCGTTTTTCCCTGCGATGAAAAATTGGGTCTGGCTGCCAGCCTGGTGCCGGATTGCCAGCAGGGGCGTGGGACCGGAAAGGACGATGCGGTCGCCCAGCAAGGGAGATATGTTGCCCTCTATGGGGGTGGTTTGCCAGATCGGTCGACAGGTACAGGTTTTCGCTCGCTCGGTTTGCCTCGAGGGCGGGAAAAATGCCGTCGCCGAGGGGTAGGTCAGGACGAATTGCGAGGCTTTGAAGGCGGTGCCGTCTTTGAGCAGGATGCCGTCGAGATTTCGGCCGGACCACTGCAGCTTATCGAGTTGATTCAATGGCATTTGCGCGACATGAAATTGGGCGGTGCGCCGGCTCAGCACATCAAGAAAAGATTTGCTTTCGATAGCTTTGGGCTGACTGGCCCAGTACCATAGCAGCATAGCCTGGGTGGTGGAGAGGGTGTTTGCGGGGCAGCCGGACAGTCCGCAGAAGAGGTCCTGCAAAAGAGGCAGGGTTTCCCGGTTTACACGGCGTTGAAGATGTTTTGCCAACGGCATGGATAAAGGCATCCTGCCGGCACCGGGTTTCCATGCGGTTGCGGCGATTCGCAGCTGCATGCGCATGTTGAACAGCGGTGAAGGGCTGTTGTCGGCCAGGGATCGGGCGAGTTTTTCACCTTCTGCAGCAAGGTTTTGCAGCAGTCGGGCCGGGCTGTCGGTTTTCAGTTCCCGGAGCCATTCTGCTTCCAGAGGATGTCCTGTAAGATTCAATCGGTGATGATCGCCGATAAGTTGCAGGGTTCCGGCTTTGTGCTGTTGCTGCCGGTCGATTCCAAGAATCGTAAGAAGTTTGTTCAGTTGAACGTCGCAGTGAAATTCAGGCGGCAGCATGGGGGCGGCATCCTCCGCGAGGATCATAATCCGACGTCCACGCCGTCCCGTAAGAAAAGCAGCGATTCGTGCAGCCAGTCCGCTGCCGAAAATTATGACGTCAAAGTGTTGCAATTTCACCCGTACCATTTCTTTTACAAAAAGCGAAGGTCTTTGATGCGAGCCGCTAAAGGTCCTCTTCGCTGAAAGTGTGCAGGCCGCTGCGTTGCAACAGAGCCGTAGTAATTCCCTGGCCGGCGGTCCTGGTTCCGTTGCGGCAAATCCGGTGAACGCCGCAGGAAGGGCTGCCGTCCTTGAGCAGGGCGTTCTTGCATCCGACCAGGCGAGCTATGTGCAGGGTTTGCTTCGCACCTTTGATGAAAAGGTTGTTCATATCGGTTCGGTCCGCGTTCACAACCCTGCCGGAGCCGTCCAAAACCTCGGGCCCGCTGCCGGCCGCAAAAAAGGTCATCGGGCGCGGTGTCGGCAGCCCCGCCAGTTGTTCGGGGCAGACGGGTATCGGGGTCAGGTCGTGGCGCTGCAGGTAATCGAGGACCTTCGGGTTGGTCTTGCTCTGGCCGTCATAGCGGGTCAACAGCCCAAGCAGACAAGCACTGACCAGTAGGGTTTGCGACATGGCGGCGACCTTGATGGCTGTTACAAAACAGCCGGGTACCCGCGGATACCCGGCTTCGAAAGGGATGGCGGCGCACTCAGGCTGTCGGTGGGTTCGACAGGGCCTGGAGGGCTGGTTTCTGAGGACGGGAGATGCGTACATGACGTCCCTCGATGTGCAGGCGCCCTTCCGCATACAACTGAATGGCTTCTGGGTAGATGCGATGCTCCTGTTCGAGAATGCGCCTGGACAGAGTCGTTTCATCATCGTCATCGAGCACCGGAACGGCGGCCTGGATGATGATGGGGCCGCTGTCCACCCCCGGATCGACGAAGTGTACCGTGCAGCCTGCGATTTTGACCCCGTACTCGAGAGCCTTGCGCTGGGCGTTGATCCCGGGAAAAGCCGGTAGCAGGGCCGGATGGATATTCATGATGCGCTGCGGAAATGCCTCCAGAAAAACGGGAGTCAGGATGCGCATGAATCCTGCCAGTACGACAAGATCGACTTCGGCATTCTGCAGAGCGGTTACCATAGCATGATCGAATGCCGCCCGCTCGGGATGATCCCGGTGGTCAATGACCATGGTGGCAATGCCTGCCTTGCGGGCGCGCGTCAGTGCGCCGGCCTGCGATTTGTTGCTTAGAACCAGAACAACCTCGGCGGGCAGCTCACACTCCCGGCACCGGTCGATAATTGCCTGCAGGTTGCTGCCGTTACCGGATGCCAGTACCCCGAGGCGCAGTTTTTTACTCAATTCTTCTTCCCCTCTGACGAAGTTTCGGTTGCCGATAAAATTTAAACGAGAGTGACAGTCGGTTCGCCTTCTTCTGCGCTTTTTGCGATTTCTCCGATGATGAAGGCTTCCTCTTTGAGGCCGGAAAGTCGCATCATAATTTCTTCGGCTTCCGCTTCGGGGGCCACCAGCACCATGCCGATGCCGTAATTGAGGGTGCGGTACATCTCCTCTTCGTCGATATTGCCGGCTTTGCGCAACAGTTCGAAGATGGGAGGTATGGGCCAACTGTCCTTGCGGATTATGGCCTGGCAGTTTTTCGGCATCATGCGAGGAACGTTTTCGACGAGGCCACCGCCGGTAATGTGCGCCATGCCCTTGATCTGGAAATCGCGCAGCAGATTGAGGATGGTCTTGACGTAAATGCGGGTGGGGGTCAAAAGCTCCTCGCCGATGGTTTTGTCGAGTTCTTCAACCTGGGAGTCGGCGCTCAGACCGAGATTGTCGAAAAGGACTTTGCGAGCCAGCGAGTAGCCGTTGGAGTGCAGGCCGCTGGAAGCCAGGCCGATAAGGCGGTCGCCGACGGTGATGGTGGAACCGTCGATAATACTGGCATTGTCGACGATGCCGACGGTAAAGCCGGCGAGATCGTATTCCCCCTCGCCGTAAAAACCGGGCATTTCCGCCGTTTCACCGCCGATCAGGGCGCAACCGGCCTGAATGCAGCCATCGGAGATCCCTTTGACTACATCCTGGGCTTTCTCCGGCGCCAGTTTGCCGGTGGCCATGTAATCGAGAAAGAACAGAGGCTCGGCTCCCTGCACCACGATGTCGTTGACACACATGGCAACCAGGTCGATGCCGACGGTATCGTGCTTGTCCATCATGAAGGCAAGCTTCAGCTTGGTGCCGACACCGTCCGTGGATGCGACCAAAGTCGGTTTCTGGTATTTATCGGCATGCAGGGAAAAAAGACCGCCGAAGCCTCCGATGTCGGTCAGAACTTCAGGACGCGACGTGGCCTTAACCAGCGGTTTGATCAGTTGCACGAAACGGTTGCCGGCATCGATGTCGACACCGGCATCTTTATAGGTCATTTTTTTCTGGTCGCTCAAGGGAACCTCTCTTCATTTTGGGCAAAAAGTGTGACCCACATTTTTAAATCAACCATTTTGGGTTGTCAACGGCAAACTCCCATGCATCCCATAAGCTCTTGGCACTTTACAGACTTCTGTCGGTGCTTTATCATTCGCGGTACGTGCTCCAGACTGTCGGAGTGGTGCAGCCGTGATCGGGGGTCGCGGTTTTGTTTCCGCCGCAATACAAGGACTTGTCAATGACAGGCTTCACACCGGAGTCTTTTTCCCTTCGTGCCATGCAGGCGGACGATCTTGCCGCAGTTGCCGAAATGGAGCGACGTTGCCATGCAACTCCCTGGTCCGACCGGCTTTTCAGGGAAGAGCTGATCTGCGATCATGCCGCCATCGACCTCCTTTGGCATGCGGATCGGCGAGTCGGTTATATCTGTTGTCGGCAGATCTGCGATGAACTCCATATCCTCAAGGTTACCGTTGAGCACGCTTTTCGGCGCCGCGGTCTCGGGCGCATGCTGCTTGATCACGTTCTGCAGCGTGCTTGCGCCGCGGGGTGCCGGCGGGTTTTTCTTGAAGTGCGCGCCGGTAATGCGGGTGCCATAGCGCTTTACCGTTCTTGCGGTTTTGAGACCGTCGGGCGCCGCAAAGGGTATTACCCGGACGGTGAAGATGCGCTGGTCATGGAGCGAAGCTTGACAAACGGCTGAGCTGCAGGCCGCATGAGTGCTATCCGCACTTTATTTGCCTGCCGCCTCTTTGCGAATTTTATCAAATATCTATTAAACATGGGATAAAATTATATGCAGAATTATAATTCGACCGTCCTTTCCAATCAGGAGCTGTCGCCCGGTTATTATCGCATGCGGATTCTTGCGCCGGGATATGTGTCCGCAGCCAAGCCCGGTCAGTTCGTCATGGTGCGGGTCCGCGGCGGCCTCGAACCGCTGTTGCGGCGGCCTTTCGGCATTTTCCGTACCGGATTTATGCCGGCGGACTGCGAGGGGCTACCCGATAAGGAGTATGTTGAAATTCTCTACAAGGTGGTAGGGAGCGGGACCTCGCTCCTTCAGGATTTGCATCAGGGCGATCGGGTCGAGTTGCTGGGACCTCTGGGCAACGGATTCGATATTCACCCCGCTGCCGAGCAGGTTCTGGTAGGTGGCGGAATCGGTTTGGTTCCGCTGTACATGCTGGCGCGTCAGTTGGTCAAAGGCGGTAATGTGCGTCTGTTGATGGGGGGGCGTTGCCGGGATGACATCCTGGCCGTGACCGAATTCGAAAGGCTGGGCGTGGCTACCTACGTTTCCACCGACGACGGTTCGCTGGGTGAAGAAGGTTTGGTGACCGAGGTGCTGGAGCGCAAACTTGCCAAGTATCCGCGGACGAACGTCTATGCCTGCGGACCCACGCCGATGCTGCGAGCCGTTCATGAGTTATGCAGAACCCGCAAGGTGCCGCTGCAGGTTTCGCTGGAAGCCTTCATGGCCTGCGGTGTCGGAGCTTGTCTCGGATGCGTGGTGAAAGGGGCAGGGCACAGCGAATCCGACCCTCATTACCTTTGCACCTGCAAGGAAGGACCGGTATTCCGGGCTGAACAGCTGGAGTGGGATCTGTTGGAAAAAGGACACGACGATTGCGGTTGTACGGAGGAAGAGGCATGAACAACACCAGCCAGCAAAAAAACCAACGGCCGAGTCTGAGCGTGGAGATTGCCGGACTGCGGCTTAAAAATCCGGTCATGCCGGCCTCCGGAACTTTTGGCTACGGTCAGGAATATGCCCCGTTTTTTGATCTTGACGAACTGGGTGCTATTGTAACAAAGGGTCTTTCTCTGCACCCCAAAGCCGGCAATCCTACGCCACGTATCGCGGAGACGACCAGCGGTATGCTCAATGCCATAGGTTTGCAGAATGTCGGGGTTGAGGATTTTATTCGGGATAAGATGGCCTTCCTTCGCCAGTTTCGTGCGCCGGTGATCGCCAATTTTTTCGGTAATACGCTTGAAGAATACGGCGAAATGGCCCGCCGTCTGTCCGATTTGCCCGAAGTGTCGGCGGCTGAACTGAACATTTCCTGTCCCAACGTCAAAAAGGGCGGCATTGTATTCGGTACCGATCCCCAGGCCGCCGCCGAAGTCGTCTCTTTGGTGCGGCGACATCTCGACAAACCCCTGATCGTCAAGCTGACGCCCAACGTTACCGATATTACGGTAATGGCCCGCGCGGTGGAAGAGGCCGGTGCGGATGCCATCTGTTGTATCAATACCCTGACCGGGATGGCGGTCGATGTGCATCGTCGCAAACTGCGGTTGGCCAACGGGACCGGTGGACTTTCCGGGCCGGCCATCCGCCCCGTGGCCGTGCGGATGGTTTACCAGGTCGTGCAGACGGTGAAGGTGCCGGTTATCGGAGTCGGGGGGATCACCAAGGCCGAAGATGCCCTCGAATTCCTTGTCGTGGGGGCGCGTGCCGTACAGGTCGGTACGGCCAATTTTGTCGATCCGCTCGCCATGCCTAAAATAGTCGAAGGACTCGAACGCTTCTGCCGTGAACAGGGAATGGACGATATCAACGAGGTCATCGGATCTTTGCAATCGACTTGATCCATATGCGTAACGGCTTGTCGCTGGTGGACCTATGCCCCCGGGATCCGTGTGTGCTCTTGTCGCCAGGGTGCTGGAGGGGAAACGAGGAATCGTGAAAACAACCGGTAATCGTACATGGATGTCATAACCACGCATATCAATGCCGATTTTGACTGTCTGGGAGGGATGATTGCCGTCAGGAAGCTCTATCCTGACGCCGTCATGGTTTTCGCCGGTGCTCAGGAACGGAGTCTGCGCGAGTTTTTCATGCAGAGCGCCTTCTATGCCTACGAGTTCAGGCGCATCAAAGACATCGATCTGGATGCCATTACCCGCCTGATCCTGGTCGACGTCTGTCAGGCCGAACGCATCGGTCCCTTCGGGGAGGTTGCCAAGCGCCCTGACGTCGAGTTGCACATTTACGATCACCACCCCAACAAACCCCATGCCCTGCGCGGGACCGTCGAAGAGATTCGTTCCGTCGGTTCGACCGTGACGGTTCTTACCCATATTTTCATGGAACGCGATATTCATCCCACTTCGGATGAAGCCACCATGATGCTGCTGGGACTGTATGAAGACACCAGCAAACTGCTTTCTCATGCCACCTCGACGGCCGATTACCAGGCTGCCGCATATCTGGTGGAGCACGGCGGCAATCTCAATACCGTATCCGATTTTCTGGTTCAGGAATTGACCTCCGACCAGGTTGCCTTGCTTCATGAGTTGCTGCAGTCCCTGACCGCCATCAACATCAACAGCATCGATGTTCATATCGCTCATGCCTCGGTCGACGATTTTATCGGAGATCTGGCCGTACTGACGCATAAAATCAAGGATATGCATGCCCTGAACGCCCTTTTTGTAGCGGTGCGCATGGGGGACCGTGTCTTCATGGTCGGACGTTCCCGGCTTCCGGAGGTGTCGGCCGGAGACATCCTGGAGGAGTTCGGCGGCGGCGGCCACTCTTTCGCTTCCTCGGCCACCGTCAAGGACCTGACCCTGGTGCAAGTGCTGGACAAGCTTCCGACGGTTCTCCGGCGCCACGTCAATCCCCACTGGGAAGCGCGACATATCATGTTCTCTCCCGTAAAGTCTGTACGGAAAACGGACACCATTGCTCAAGTGCGGGAGATTTTGACGCGCTACAACATCAATGCCATGCCGGTATTGGATAATGAGCGGGTGGCCGGCATCATCACCCGGCAGGTGGCCGAAAAGGCAGCGCATCATCTGCTGCAAGAGGTCCCGGTGAGCGAATACATGAGTTCCGATTTTTCCGCGGTGGCTCCCGATACGGCGCTGCAGGAATTGCAGGAACTGATCGTCGACCGGCATCAGCGTTTCGTGCCGGTGGTCGAAGACGGGAAGCTGGTCGGCGCCCTGACCCGGACCGATCTGTTGCATCATCTCCTTTCCGGAGCCGTGGCGCGACGCAGAAAGGGAATCGGCGAGCCCGGCAACGGGCTGACCCTTAAAAAACGTGGCGTTGCGCATCTGTTGCGCAATCAGCTTCGCGAGCCTCTGCAGGAGACTCTGGCCTGTATCGGGGCGGTAGCCGATGAACTCGAAACCAACGTCTATGTAGTTGGTGGATTCGTGCGCGATCTGCTGTTGCGACAGGAAAATTTCGACGTCGATATCGTGGTGGAGGGGGATGGCATCGCTTTTGCCGAGGAGTTCGCCCGTCGGCATGAGTGCCGGGTAAGGGCGCATAAAAAATTCGCCACGGCCGTATTGATATTCCCAGATGATTTCAAAGTCGATGTGGCCTCGGCGCGTACCGAATATTACCTGGAGCCGGGCGCTTTGCCGACGGTGGAAACGGCTTCCATCAAGCTCGACCTGTATCGTCGCGATTTTACCATCAACAGCCTCGCTATCGCTTTGAACAAAACCCATTTCGGCGAGCTTCTCGACTATTTCGGCGGGCAGAGCGATTTGAGGGAGAAGGCCGTCCGGGTTCTGCATAATCTCAGTTTTGTGGAAGATCCCACACGCATGTTTCGCGCCATTCGGTTCGAGCAGCGACTCGGTTTTCAGATGGGCGGTCATACCGAGCATCTTCTCAAAAGTGCTGTGCGCATGGGGTTCCTGGAAAGGATCAGCGGTCCGCGTGTTTTCAACGAACTGATAATCATTCTGCGGGAGCCCGACCCCATTCCTGCCATGAGACGTCTGGACGAACTGGATCTTCTGGCGTTTATTCATCCGCAATTATCCTTCGGTTCCGTCTTTAACAGGATGTTTGCCGAAGCCAAGCGCGCCATCGACTGGTACGAGCTTCTTTATACCGGCGACCGTTGCCAGCGCTGGAAGGTGTTTTTTCTGTGCCTTTTCAGCGCTCTTGAAGGTTCCGAGGTCCGACAGATCGTGAAACGTCTGGGCATGTCACCGCGTGACGAAGAATTTTTTGGCGCCGAAAGAGAAGCGGCACATCAGGTGATGAATGAGCTCGAATGGCGTTTTCAGCAGCGCAAACCGCCGGAAGACAGCCGGACCTATTTCATGTTGAAAGATTTGCCGGTGGAGACTCTGCTGTACGGCATGGCCCGCACCGAGCATGAAGAGACCCGCCGTCTGATCTCCCACTTCATCACCCATCTACGGCAGGTTCGTTGCCTTTTGCGGGGACGCGATCTTCAATCTCTTGGGTTTGTGCCAGGTCCCGTGTATCGGGAAATTTTCGATGAGTTGATCACCGCACGCCTAGAGGGCAAGGTGGTGACGCGCGAAGACGAACTCGAGTTCGTAAAGCAGCGGTTCTCCCCAGAGGCAAAGCAAATCCGAAAAAGACGGGAGTGAGATACCTGTTTCCAAAGAGGGGGCGCCGGATTATGATTCCGCGATTATAAAGCGAAAACCGGACCGGGTTCATTCGGAGTTTCCGCACGGGGCACGAGTTCATTGACTGGGGCGCAGCTCCTTTGCTAAAAGGGACTGCTGAAATAAAATTCAGGTCGTGGGTGATTCATGGAGCCTTTTTTACAAAAACTTTCGATTATTCTGGTGCCGGGCTTGCTGGCCATCACCCTGCACGAGGTTGCCCATGGTTGGGTTGCCGAGCGGTTCGGCGATCCGACTGCCCGACTACTCGGTCGCTTGACTCTGAACCCGTTTAAACATCTCGATCCGATCGGTACTCTCTTGCTGTTTCTTATCGGGTTCGGTTGGGCAAGGCCCGTTCCGGTCAATCCCGGCAATCTGCGGGATCCTCGACGGAATATGCTGTGGGTGGCTCTTGGCGGTCCCATGGCCAATCTGGGGCTGGCGCTGTTGTCGGCGCTGGCGCTTCGAGGGCTGGGGTATCTACAAGGCGGCGCGGGGGCTCTGGCCATGATCGTCGATCCGTTGATTCTCATGGCGGCCTTCAGCCTTTATATCAATGCTGTTCTGATGGTCATCAACCTCATGCCGGTGCCGCCGCTGGACGGGGGGCGGGTATTGATCGGTCTGTTGCCCGAAAAGGCGGCGGTAACCGTAGCGCGTATCGAACCTTTCGGTTTTTTTATCGTCATATTCCTGTTTTTTTTCTCGCCTCTGTCGGAGCGGGTGCTTTTACCCGTCGTGATTTGGTTGACGGCAGCCCTTGCGGGGCCGCAATGGCTTCTCGTGCAGAAGGTTTTTACCCTGCTTTTCAGGACCTGACCATGTCCTACGAAGTCGATCTCGAAGTTTTCAAAGGTCCTCTCGATCTTTTGCTGCATCTCATCAAGAAGCATGAGATGGATATCTACGATATCCCTATCGCCGAGATCACTGCACAATACCTTGCAGCGCTCGATGCCATGAAATCCCTCAACTTGGATATCGCCGGGGAATTCCTGGTCATGGCTTCCACTTTGGTGCATATCAAATCGCGCATGCTGCTGCCGGTCGAAGCCGAAGCCGATTCCGAAGAGGAGGAAGCCGATCCCCGGGCCGAACTCGTTCACCGTTTGCTGGAATACCAGCGCTACAAGCAGGCCGCCGTCACTCTGGACGAGTATCATATCCTCGGCCGCGATGTGTTTGCCCGGTCCTGTTGCGAGGATACGGAAGATCCTGAAGGCAATGCCGATCTGCAACCGGTTGGGATTTTCGAACTGGTCGAAGCTCTGCAGGGCCTGCTTCGGGAAGCGCCGCCCGAACCGGTTCACGAGGTCGTTCGTGAAAAACTTTCGGTAGCCGAGCGCGTCTCCATGTTGTTGAAACTTCTGGGCGACTGCCAAAGCCTGGCTTTCGAGGCATTGGTATCCCGACGTCCGGACCGCGAAGAACTGGTGGTGACTTTTCTGGCCCTGCTGGAATTGGCGAAATTGCGCATGATTCGCATCATGCAGAATCAGCGATGCGGCTCGATATGGTTATTCCCGACGGAAACCGATGCGGGGCGTGAATTGCCGCTGCAGGATGAAAATTTTGGATACTGCTGAGTTGAAAGCTGTCATTGAAGCCTTGTTGTTCGCCGCTCCCGGACCGGTACGTCTGGAACAGCTGGCGCTTGCGGTGGAAGCGGAACCGGATCGCGTCAAGCGCCAACTGGACGAACTGGAAAAGGAGTACCGGCATATGCAAAGGGGCTTCGTACTGGCCGAACTGGCCGACGGGTATCAGCTTCGCACCAGACCGGAACATGCCGAATGGGTGCGACGTCTTCACAGCAGCCGTCCCGTTCGTATTTCCCGCGCGGCGTTGGAGACGCTGGCCATTGTCGCCTATCGCCAACCCGTTACGCGAGCCGATATCGAATATTTGCGCGGTGTCGATTCCGGTGGGGTCGTCAAAAGCCTGCTCGATAAGCGGCTGGTGAGAATCGTCGGTAAAATGGATGCGCCAGGCAGACCGTTGCTGTATGGTACCAGTCGTGAATTTCTTGAGTTTTTCGGCTTGCGGACCCTGAAGGATCTTCCGACCCTCAAGGAGTTTACGGAATTGACCCGGGAGAGTGAAAGCCTGCTGTTGGACTTTGAAGCGGGGATTGAAGAAGAACCTTCGCCGGTTGCGCCCGGGGAGAACGGCGAGGGGTGAATTCAAGTGCTGAGTGCTGAGTGCTGAGTGGGCGGATGAGGAATGTGGGATGCGAACAGCTTGTGTTTGCATGGTCCTTGCCGGTCAGTCCTCTTTGGATGCTGCCGGAGCAAAGCCCCCTCGCAAGGTTTTGCAGGAAAGATCGGCCCGGAGCATCGAACCTTTTTGGGATGATGCCTCGTGTTTGCGTATGTATTGAACCGGGAATGAACCGGGATTTTTTCTACGAGTACCCATTTTTGAACCTATGAAACAACGACTGCAGAAATTGATCGCCGCAGCCGGGCTTGCATCCCGCCGTAAGGCCGAGGGATGGATTGCCGACGGCCGTGTTACGGTTAACGGACAGGTTGCCGAACTTGGTGTGCAGGCCGATCCGGAAAGGGATCGGATCCTGGTGGACGGGCGTCCCTTGCCGCCGGCCGAGGAGCCGGTGTGCGTGCTTCTTTACAAGCCGGTAGGTTACGTAACCAGCCGCCGCGACCCCCAGGGTCGCCCGGTTGTGACGGAGCTGTTGGGAAAGGTGCGGGCGCGCCTGTTTCCCATCGGGCGTCTTGATCTGAACACCGAAGGGCTGTTGCTTTTGACCAATGACGGGGATCTGGCTTGGCGTCTCAGCCATCCTAGCCATGAAGTAAGCAAAACCTATCTGGTCCGCTTGCAAGGAAGCCTGTCCCCTCAAGCACGGCAACAGTTGGAAAACGGCGTGCAGCTCGAGGATGGTTTGACGGCATCGGCGAAAGTGGCACGTGTGCGTCAGGCAGGCAGCCACACCTGGCTGGAGTTGAGCATCCATGAAGGGCGAAATCGGCAGGTCAGGCGCATGTGTGAAGCGGTGGGGTGCCCGGTCAGTCGTCTGAAGCGCATCCGGTACGCATTTCTCGACCTGGGAGGGCTGCGTCCCGGCCAGCACCGACGATTGAGCAGGGATGAGGTAGCTCGTCTCAAGGATTTGTAAAAGTTCGGTTGCACGGTTGAAAAGGGTTTGCTTCCGCCTCAGTTTGCGGATGTTTTTTTGTCTTGAAAAACAAGTGTTTTTGTCACTTTTTTCGTGGGGCGGAGGAGCTTGACAGGTTGAATGAAACTGGTTTAAATTGAGCCACTGTACTCTTTAATCAAAACGACGGGTGAAAAGACTTTGTCCAAAAAGGATAAGCTGCTGCAGGCGGCGCAAAAAAATATCAATAAAGGTCAGTGGCTGAAGGCGGCGAAAGAGTTTCAGAAAGTCCTGGAGCTCGATCCCAAAGACATGCGCAGCCGCCAGCGGATGGCTGAGCTGTTCAGTCGGGCCGGCATGTCCGCCGAGTCGATGCAGGCCTATGAAGTCGTGGCCAGGCATTATGCGGATAACGGATTTTATCTCAAAGCCATAGCCGTGTACAAGCAGATGCAGAAGATAGATCCTTCGGAAGTGAAGATCTATGAGCGGCTTGCCGACCTGAATGAAAAACAGGGGTTGGTCGGCAATGCCCTTGGCGAATACCGCCATCTTGCGGAGCTTCAGGACAAATCCGGCAATGTTGAGGAATTGAAGCAGACCCTGCTGAAGATGCAGGAACTCGACCCGAACAATACCGGATTGCGGTTGCGTATCTGCCAGAATTATCTGCAAAACGGCATGTCTGACAAAACCCGGGAGGTGCTGCAGGAGACTCTGGACCTGCTTGAAAAAATCAAGGACCCCGTCGCTACAGGCAAGTTCAAGGATCTTATCCTGTCTCATATACCAGACGATATTTCTCTCAAGGCCGGTGCCGCCCGGGTTATGCTGCTTTGCAACCAACCCGAAGAGGTTGTGACCCTGCTGGCAGGAGAAGCGGAGCAGACCTCCGAACAGAAAAAGGTACTGCCGGTTCTGGCTCTGGCTTATCGGCAGATGAAGGATTTCGCCAGCGAACGTCAGCTCTATGAACTGTTGCTCGCCGCGGCTCCGAACGATCTCGATTATCAGGAATCTTATGCGCGAGCCTGTCTCGACAGCGGTGATGATCAGGACGCGCTCGAGCGCCTGGAGGTTTGGAAGGATTCCTTTTTGCGGAATGATCGCACGGCCGTTCTCAAGGAGCTTTACGAACAGCTTCAGGTCATGCGGGGCGACGACGAGCGCGTTCGGCAATCTTTGCACCAAATTTACGAAAATACCGGCGAGGGCTCTAAATTGTTCGACCTCCTTTCCGGAGATGACCGCAAGCGCCATCCGGGTGAAAACGTTGCGGCAGACGAGGATGGCTCGGGTGCATGGTTCGGGAATGATGCCAACGAGAGCCGAGAGGGTGATGTGTTCGCAGCGCAGGAAACGCAGGATCCTGAAGATGCAGATGCGTCGGCTTTGGTTTCCGCATCTCCTCTCGAAGAAAAAGAGCCGTTTGCGGAAGAAACCGAGTATCTTGCCGGCGATGGGCATGACGATCTCCTCGAAGGGTTGCTGGAGGATTCACAGAACGATTCTGTCGCAGCGTCATCTTTTGCGCCGGACCGGACTGAAGATGAGGATGATGGCGAGATCGAGCTGGAACTCGATCTCGATCTGGATGCCTGTGAAGGGGAGACACCGCTTGAGGAATTGCCGGAGGCCGATCTGGTTGAAGAAATCGAGCCTCTGGAGGATGACGAGGAGCTGATCCTCGGAGCGGAAACCCGGGAATCGGGTCGCGACGAGATTGTCGATGATACTGCGTCGTCGGAGGATACGTCTGCTGCCGAATCGCCAATCGGGGGACCTGCCGAAGGCGAGTCGATTTCAGCTGTTAAGGCGTCTGGAGATGCGGATTTTTCGGATGTCGATGACGAACTCGCCAATATGCAAAAGGAACTCGGCGAGGTATTTGAAATGGATTCCTTCGATCTGGAGGATGACGATGATGAGCCCGACCTGACCAGTGATCTCGAGGAAGCCGAATTCTATCTGCAACAGGAATTTCTCGATGAGGCTTTAAAGAAATGTCAATCGCTGCTCGAGCAGCATCCTGACCATCGGGAAGTCACCGCCCTGCTTCAGCAGGTGCAGGAACGCATGCTCCTGCAGCAACGGGATTCCGACAAGGATGTTGGGGACCAACCCGCCGGGGCGAGCTTTGACACCGCTGAAAAGCCCTCGGAAAGCAAGGAGCAGAACCGCCTGGAAGGCAATATTTCCGCCTTCAAAAAAGGAATAGAAGATGCGGTGGCGCAAGATGATTGCGAAACCCATTACGAATTAGGAATCGCATACAAGGAAATGGGCCTGTTCGATGAAGCCATCGAAGAGTTCGACAAAGCGATGATACATCCGAGCCGCTATATCGATGCTTTGACGTTGACCGGCATCTGCCTTGCGAGTAAAGGATCCTTAGATCGAGCCGCCGAATTGTTCAAAAAAGGCCTGAGCCAGGAGGGCCTGGACGAGGGAGACCGACTGAACCTTCATTTTGAGTTGGGGCAGTTATATGTCTCATGGGGAAGGCCATTGGAAGCGTTGGATAGTTTTGAGCAGGTAGCCGATGCCGACTTGTCCTACCGCGATGTCGGCGATCAGGTTCGCAAACTGCGCGAGGAATTGGGGTTGGACGATGACGGGGATGCCGGGGGGCCGGGTGGCGGTTCCGGCAGCAACCGCGTATCTTATTTATAATGTGGCGTTCCCGACGCAACCCGCGAATCGGTACGATGAAGGTTTTATCCGGATTTTCCGGATCTGAACCGGTTTTTAATCATCAGTCAGCACAACTGAGGATGGGCGAATGAGTTATCTTGAGCATTTCGGTCTGGACCGGGAACCCTTTTCCAATGCACCGGATGCGCGATTTTATTACAACAGTGAGCAACACCGGCAGGCCATGTTGAGATTGATGCATGTTATCGATTCCAACAAAGGCCTGGCGGTGGTTATCGGCGGGGTCGGCACCGGCAAGACGACGTTGGCGCGCAGGATGCTCGATTACCTTGACGAAGAACATTATGTGGCGTCCCTGTTGGTCATGGTGCATTCTGGAGTGACCCCCGAGTGGATTCTGACGCGGATAGCATTGCAACTCGGCGTCGAGAGCCCGGCTCTCGATCGTATGACACTGCTCAGACAACTTTATGATCGTTTGATTGAAATCGATGCTTCCGGTCGTAAAGCGGTGGTGCTCATCGATGAGGCGCAGATGCTGCAGACACGGGAACTCATGGAGGAGTTCCGTGGACTGCTGAATCTTGAATTGCCAGCCAAAAAACTTCTCAACATCCTGTTTTTCGGCCTTCCCGAGGTTGAGGATTGCCTGCGCCTGGATGAACCGCTGGCACAGCGGGTGGCCGTCAAATACAGGTTGCATTCCTACACGCATGCCACGGCCGAGGCCTATATAACTCATCGCCTGCAGGTTGCCGGCGCCCGGAATACGATCATGGATTCGGATACCATTCCGGTTATCCATAATTATGCCGGTGGCGTGCCGCGCCTGATCAATACCATCTGCGACAATTGCCTTTTCGAGGCCTTTTTGCGTAAATACGATCAGGTTACCACGACCATCGTGGAGAGCGTGGCCGGTGATCTCGGTCTGTCTCGCCAGCCTTCCCGGTACGCCGGTCCGACGGCAAGGCAGGAAGATTCAGACGATACCGAAGATATCGACGATATCGACGAAATGCTGGATTCTCTCGAGCGAAAATTCTAAAACTCTCTTCCCGAGGCGGCATCCGTGGAAAGTCCCTGGATGTTTCGCATCGCATCATTTCACTGTATATCGAATTGCAGAGTGAGGATCGGTGTCCCAGACCATTCATATACTTCCAGAATCCTTGTGTAACCAGATTGCTGCCGGCGAAGTGGTGGAAAGACCGGCCTCCGTGGTAAAGGAACTGGTGGAGAATTCTCTGGATGCCGGAGCAACTCGTATCCAGGTGGACATCGAAAGCGGAGGAAAGCGGCTGATCAGAGTTGCCGATAACGGTTGCGGCATGTCGCGAGAAGACGCCTTCCTGTGTCTGGAACGGCATGCCACGAGCAAGGTGCGAGCACAACAGGATTTGTTTCGGCTCACCACCCTCGGCTTTCGCGGTGAGGCATTGCCTTCCATTGCCGCCGTGTCGCGTTTTTGCCTGCGTACCAGGGTGGCAGAGTCCGTGGAGGGCTGGGAGATTGTCGTCGAAGGGGGAACCGTAAAGCGCTCCTGCGCCGCGGGGGTGCCGCCCGGGACGACCATGGAAATCCGCAACCTTTTCTTCAATACGCCGGCTCGTCGCAAATTTTTGAGACGTGATGAAACGGAACTCGGCCACGTGGGAGAGACGTTGACACGCCTGGCGCTTTCCTGTCCCGAAGTTTGCCTGCGGTTTACGCATAACGGGCGTATGCTCTGGGAGGTCAATCGGCAGAAGCGGCTGGTGGAACGGGTGGCCGAACTTCTGGGCAGGGATGCGGTCCGTGAAATGATGCCTCTGGAACAGAGCGGGCCGGGGGACATGCGACTGCACGGCCTCGTCTCTACGCCCAGGCTGAATCGTTCAGGGCTCGGCGGCATGTATACCTTCATCAACGGCCGGTTCATTCGGGACAAGGTGGTTCAGCATGCCCTGGCGGATGGTTATCGCAACCTTCTTGCCAAAGGACGCTATCCCGTCCTTGTGCTGTTTCTGGAGGTCGACCCGTCTCAGGTCGATGTCAACGTGCACCCCACCAAACACGAGGTACGATTCCGGCAGCAGGCTCAGGTGCATGATTTTATCGTTGAGGCTTTGCGAGCGCGCCTGAAGAAATCGTCCCCCCCGTTGCAAAAGGTTTCGACGGCAGATACTTTTACCCGGCCGGTGCGTCAACCCGCCGTTTTTCCCAAAACGGGTACCTCCTCCGGGACTCCGGATAAAGGTTTATCCGATGCGCCTGCAATCAAGTCGTCGGTTTCGACGGCCCGTCCGACATCGGACTCAACCTGCGTGCAGGAGCCCAAGGAGCCTTATCTGCCGCCTGCGGCGAACGGCGAGGGACTAGTCGCCAAAACCGGTTCTTCCGGTGAGGGGTTGTTCGATACCGATGGCTGCGAGGATCTGCAGGGCCCGGATGGGAGCGGCGGATTCTTTGCCGGTTTGCACATTATCGGGCAGTACCAGAACAGTTATGTTGTGTGTCAATCCGGACAAGACCTGGTACTTGTCGACCAGCACGCCGCCCACGAACGCATCGGTTTCGAACAGCTTAAGCAACAGTATCGGGCCGGTTCTGTAGAAAGACAATTGTTGCTTTTTCCCGTCATATTGGAATTCGATTTCCGTCAGGCACGGTTGGTGGAGGAGCATGGAGACGCTCTTTTTCGCCTGGGTATTTCCCTGGAAAGCTTTGGCGGCAACGCTTTTGCGCTCAAGGAAGTGCCCCGCATGCTTAAGGAATCCGATGCCGAGCGCCTTGTTCGCGATGTCGTCGATGAACTGGCCGCCATCGGGCGCAGCAAAGCTGTGGAAATCGAGTTGGAGCGAATATTGCTGAAAATGGCATGTCACGGCATGGTAAGAGCCAATCAACGCCTGACCCGCGAGGAAATGCAGGCCTTGCTCGAAACGCTTGACAAGACACCCTTCAGCAGTAACTGTCCCCATGGAAGGCCGACCTATCTGCGCTGGACTCTGGGGGAGCTGGAACGGTTGTTCAAGAGGGCTTGATGAGTTGCGGCGATAAGCATAAGCGGCCGCCTGTCCTTGTTTTGTGCGGCCCCACGGCGTCCGGGAAGACGGGCCTTGCCGTGCGGTTGGCCAAACATCTTCCGGTCGAAATCGTATCCGCCGATTCGCGGCAGGTATATCGCCAAATGGATATCGGTACGGCAAAACCGTCGCCTGAGGAACTTTCCGCGGTACCTCACCATTTGATCGATGTGGTCGACCCTGCCGAAAATTTTACGGCCGGGGACTTTTGTCGTCTCGGTCGGGATGCTCTCTTCGACATCCGGAAAAGAGAGCGTGTTCCCCTCGTTGTCGGTGGTACCGGGCTTTATATTCAAGCTCTTTTGTATGGGCTGGTCGATGTTCCCGCCGGGGATGCAGATCTGCGCTCCCTCCTCCTGCGGGAAGAGCAGGAAAAGGGGGAGGGGGCCCTGCTCCGGCGTTTGCAGTCCGTTGATCCGATTTTGGCGGCCCGCCTGGCGCCAGGCGATCTGGTCCGCATCGTGCGGGGACTCGAGGTTTACGAGTTGTCCGGTCGGCGGCTGTCGGATGTTCAGGCGGAACATGCTGGGCAGGGGTCTCCCTATCGCGTGATCACTCTCGGGTTGAACATGGATCGCGAAGCGTTGTACCGGCGTATCGATGCACGTGTCTGGCAAATGCTGGAGGCCGGGCTGGTGCAGGAGGTGGAAAGCCTCTTAAGAAAAGGGTATTCCCCCTCCTGCAAAGCTCTGCAGACTATCGGCTACAGGGAAATCATTCAGTTTATCCATGGAAATCTGTCCCTGGAGGAAGCAGTAAGACTTATTCAACGCGATACGCGGCGTTATGCCAAACGCCAGCTCACATGGTTCAATAAAGTTAAATCGATTATTTGGCTTGATTCCTTCGGAGAGTTTGCTAAGATATTGAAGTTAATTGACAGTTTTTTTAATGCTGCATAAAAGGAGTGGCTATGTCCAAGACGCCGTTTAACATCCAGGATCAGTATTTGAATCAGGCCCGTAAAGAACGTGTTCGGGTAAACATTATTATGATGTCCGGCGACAAGCTGGAAGGTTTTATCAAGTCGTTTGACAGCTTTTGTGTTCTGATCGAAAGCAAAGGAGATCTGCTGCTTTATAAGCATGCTATTTCCTCGATTACATCGGCGGACGGATCCTTCCGGTTGCATGGCGGCCGCGATTAACCGAACGTCAAAAGGTGCCGTTCCGCTTCAAAGGCTCCTGCTGAATACCCCTAGCTTGTTCAGTAAGGAGCCTTTTTTTAATGGAGGAGCAGGGGAGGCGTGGGTCCTGGTGTAACTGAAAACCCAGGGCAAAAGGTCGGTCTTTGCACCTTTTTTCGAAAATCTTCGAGAACCGGATTGTTAGCGGCTCTCGGGGCCATCGAGAATATGACGGTGCGGTGTCTTTGCGAAATTGATGGCTCGTTGTAGGGAAAACGCACCGAGTCGCTATGAAGATACCGTTATGACTATTCCCAACATCATTACGTTGGCGCGTATTGCGCTGGTCCCCGGCTTTTTGATCAGTGTGATTTACGGTCAGTTGCAAATCTCTCTGGGACTCTTTATCCTTGCGGCTACCACCGATGTGCTGGACGGACTCCTCGCGCGTTTCCTGCACCAGGAGACTCAACTCGGACTTTATCTCGACCCCCTTGCCGACAAGCTGTTGTGCACAGCATCCTATCTCTCCCTGGCATTCATCGGCCTTTTACCCGCATGGCTGACAGTTGTGGTTTTTTTTAAAGATTTTTACATTGGCATGGGGGTTGCAATTGTCTACTTTTTCGGGCGTACGCCCAGAATCAGGCCGACCTCCTGGGGAAAAGGCGCGACCTTTGTGCAGAGTATTACCATCGGTGCCGTACTGCTCGGGGCCGTTCTGGAACTTGATTTATCGATGCTCGATGCCCTTTTCTGGTTCACCGGGGGGATGACGGTTGTTTCAGGCGGACATTATATTGTCAAGGGGCTGGATCAACTAAAAGAGGGTGATACCCGGAATACCGCGGCGCCCGTTTGATAGCAGGTCAAGGGAGATGCTTTCGCAAAAAACATCAAATGGGATGGCCAGGTAAAAAGCGCCAAATGCAAGGCGGGCGATTGTCGAGCAATGAGGGGTAATTGCATACGTCAAAGCAGCGAGGCAATCGCAGCAACGCAGCAGCTGGCAATTTTGCGACGCCATCAAGGGTGATATAGGGGCGCATTGCGTTACCCGGACGGATATGGCAATGAAAAGTAACAACGAATGGCGATCGATTGCACGAAAAGCATTCGCTTTGCTTGAGACTGGAGACTGGGCCGGTGCGGTGAAATTATTCCGGCAGGCACTTGCATCCGAAGAAACGGTTGCCGAACTGTATGCCGGCCTTGGCGAGGCTTTGGCGGAGGGCGGCGAGTCGCAAAAGGCGCTCGATGCTTACCTGAAGGCGCACCAGCTTGCTCCGGAGGATGTCGAGAGCCTGTTCGCCCTGGGCGATCTGTATTTCGAGATGGATAAGGATGACCTGGCTCTTGAATGTTACGGCCGCCTGGTTTCTCACCCCGAAGAAGCGGGGGAGGCTCTGGCCAGGATGGGTATGGTGCATGCCGGCCGCGAAGAATACCAACAGGCTTTGAATCTTCTCGAGCAGGCTAGCAGGCTCGATCCTCAGTCAGCCTTCGTTCTGAACGGGCTCGGAGAGGTTTATGTCGCCCTCGGTCAGCAGAAACGGGCTCTGGAGGCATGGCGGAAGGCTTCGCGAATCGATCCCGAGGATCCGCACATTATGTTGAACCTGGGAGAACTGCAGTACGATATGGGAGAACCGGCTGCCGCGGAGCGATTATATCGTCAGGCTCTCGAGTTGGACGAGGAACTTCCTGAAGTGCATCTGGCTTTGGGGAATCTCATGTTGAGTCAGGGTCGAGAGCGGCAGGCTTTGAATCACTATCGGCGGTTTCTCGATCTCGAAAAAGGACAGGACGCCCGGGACCTGATCAAGGAGGTTTCGGCTGTCGTCGAGGAACTGGAAGCGGAGCTTGGGCGCGGCTCCAAAAAATAAGCCGGCAAAATAAAAGGGCAGCCCGTATGGGCTGCCCTTCGGTTTCGTAACCCGCCGGGCGGAGATTATTTCCCCTTGGAAGCCTTTTTGGAGGCCTTGAGCGGGTTGATTTTCTGTGTGGTGGTGGCAATCTCCACTTTTTTGTGGGTGGCGAGATTGCACAGCCCCTGGGACCACTTCCTTTCGGGGGAAGGGCAGGTCGAACAGACGGGGCCGATCTTGCTGTCAACCACACGATCGCAGCCTTCACAGGCTTCAACGACGGGCTGGCAGGAATTGCCTTCGAAGATACAACCGTTTTTGGTCCAGAAGGTACACTCGGTACCGGGAAGAATCGTTTCGCATTTCATGGGATGGTGATGCCTCCTTTATGTCGTTTTCCGTTTTGCGAGGAAGATTTCGATCCTAAAGACGCCCATTATTTAACAGCTTGGTAAAATTTGTCAATCATAAATTCCTCTTCCGCATCGGCCGCATATCCGCGGTGGCCATGAGAATGCGGGTCCGGCGGAATCGGAAGGAAAATCAGGAAATGAAACGGGAATGGGAGCAGGTGTGCGTTCGATGCGGGCGCTGCTGCTATGAAAAAATCGAATTCGAAGGTGAAATCTATTTTACCGATGAACCGTGCGAATATCTTGATCCCGATACGCGATTATGTCGTATTTATCCGGAGCGCTACCGAATTCGCCCCGGCTGTGTCGCCCTCACGCCGCAGTTGGTCATAAGCGGATTGTTGCCGGACGATTGCCCTTATATCGATTTTGTTTTGAAAGACATGGCAAAGGAAGAAGGTACCGCCAAAAGATGAACGTAAATTCAAAGAAACCACCTGAGCTTTGCGTCTTTCCTTTGTTACAATGTAGGTAAGGTGCAGGTGTTCACGGCGTTCTTTTAATCATTTTCGAAACCCAGTGGGAATGCTGGTTTTGGGAGGAATGCTATGCACAACATCAGGTTCGGAACATCCGGTTGGCGCGGGATTTTCGGCGAGGATTTCATTTTCGACAATGTGCGGGTGGTGACCCAGGCCATTGCCGATTATTTGCGTTCCCGGAAACTGCAGGAGCGCGGTCTGGTTATCGGTCACGACAGTCGCTTTCTGGGGGAAAAATTTGCCCGCGAGACGGCTTGCATCCTGGCTGGAGATGGTATTCCGTCATTTCTCTGCAATCGGGATACGCCAACGCCGGTCATTGCTCATGAAATTTTGCGACGCGGAGCGGCCGGGGCCATCAATTTTACCGCCAGCCACAATCCGGCCGAGTACAACGGCATGAAATTTTCTCCTCAATCGGGCGGACCGGCATTGCCGGAAGTAACCGATGAAATCGAAAGGCGGGCCAACGCCATGCTCGGCGAAATATGCTACCGGGCCATGCCCCTCGATGAGGCTTTTCAAAGTGGTCTGGTGGAGGAAATCGATCCCCAACCGGCCTATCAGAAAGCGCTTGAAAAACTTGTCGATTTTCAGGCCATCGGCCGTGCAGGCATCACCATCGGGGTGAATCCGCTGTATGGAACCGCTCGCGGTTATCTGGACCGGCTGCTACGCGAGACCGGGATCCGGGTGGTGTCCATCAACGATTGTCGTGACCCTTATTTCGGTGGTTTTCCGCCCGAACCGGCAAAAAATTATATCGGAGATTTTATCGATCTGGTTAAAAAGGATCCCTCCATTTGCCTCGGCCTTGCCACCGACGGTGACGGTGATCGTTTCGGCATTCTTGATGGTGACGGTACTTTTATCGAACCCAATTACTTTATCGCCCTGTTGTATGATTATCTTTTCAGGGTACGCGATATGAAAGGAGCGGTAGCCCGCTCCGTAGCCACCTCCCACTTTGTCGACGCGGTCGCCACTTTTTACGGGCAGCGGGTACATGAAACCCCGGTCGGTTTCAAATATATCGGCGAATTGATCGGGGAAGGAAAGGCTCTGTTGGGGGGGGAGGAGAGCGCCGGCCTGACCATTGCGGGCCATGTGCCTGAAAAGGACGGCATTCTGGCTTGTCTGCTGGCGGCGGAAATGGTTGCCATGACAGGAAAATCCCTGGGAGCTCAGCTGCAGGATCTGTATAACCTTGTCGGAAGTTTCTATACGCGACGCAAAAATATCCATCTGTCGACCGATCTGGAAGAACGTTTCGCAGGTAAAATGGCGTCGCCACCCGACAGCATCGGGGGATGGCGTATCCAACAGGTCGTTACGGTCGATGGCTGGAAATTCCTGTTGGAGAATGATGCATGGATCTTGTTGCGCAAATCGGGGACCGAGCCGGTGGTTCGCCTCTATTGCGAGGCTCGTTCCGAAAAAGACCTGAGCCACCTGGTCGAGGCCGGAAAGGCTTTTATCACTAGCTGAGTCGGAAGGAACATAAAGCATGGAGGATTCGCGACGATATTGGCTCATGAAGTCCGAGCCCGGTTGCTTTTCCATTGACGACCTGAAAAACAGTCCGAAGGGTATCTCGTCGTGGGACGGAGTGCGCAACTACCAGGCGCGCAATTTGCTGCGGGATGAGATACGCGTCGGCGACGGCGTTCTGTTTTATCACAGCAATATACGCGAGCCGGCGATTGTGGGGGTGGCTCGCGTCGTGCGTGCCGGTTATCCCGATCATACCGCCTGGAACCCTCAGTCCGATCATTTCGACCCCCGCTCGACCGTCGATAAGCCGGTATGGTACATGGTCGATATTCAGTATCTGGACCATTTGCCGCAACCGCTGTGCAGAGACGATCTGAGACAGCATCCGCAACTTTCGGGCATGGAGGTATTGAAACGCGGCAACCGTTTGTCGGTGCAGCCTGTCTCTGCCGAACAATGGCGGGATGTGCTTATGGCCGGCGGGCTGCCGGAGTTGGTGAAGAAATTCTGAGGAGCCTCATGGCCGGAACTGCCATATCTTTTGCTTAATCACAGTCTGTCGTGCCAAGCTGGAAACTCGGGGAGGATACATGAAAAAAGTGCTACGTTACGCCGGTTTTGCCGTTGCGGGACTGCTTGCCCTGCTGCTCGTTCTGTTGGGTCTGGCCCGATTTCTGGTCAGTTCCGAGCAGGTGCGTGATGTTGTATTGCCCATGGCAAAGGATGCTCTGCATAGGGAAGTGACCCTGGGCGATGTCGAAATCAGCCTGTTTTCCGGTATTGTACTGCACGATCTGACCGTTATGAACAAGGCAGGGGATGCCCCCTTCGTTGAAGCCGGCAGCGTGGTTTTGCGCTATCGTTTCTGGCCTCTGCTGAGACTTAAGGTGGTGGTGGACGAGGTCCGACTGGAGCAACCGGTCTTGCGGGTGGTCCGCCTTGCTGACGGTCGTTTCAATTTCAGTGATCTGCTGGAAAAAAAGCAAAACGCCACGGCAGACGAAGGACAACCCACCGAGGCATCCGGTAAACGCCGGGCCCTTAATCTTCTGGTTTCGGAGGTCCTTCTGAACGGAGGTATGGTGCGGTTTGTCGACTATCGCCCCGATCCTGATCGTCCCTTCAGTCTCGATCTTTCCGATCTGGATCTGCGGGCGGCGAACATTTCCATGTCGCAACCGTTTCCCATAGAGGCCGGCGTATCGATTCATCAGGCACGTCTCGAAATAAACGGCCAGGTCGACCCTTCTTCCGGGGGCGGTCGTCTCAACCTTCAACTCGTCGATTTGAATTTACCTGATTTCGCACCCTATTATCAAAAAGGAGCGGCCGACAGGATAAAGGCATTGAAGATAAACTGCGATGTCGACCTGGAAGGTAATGCCCGGCAATTGCGCAGCTCCGGAAAGATCATGCTGGACGGCCTGCATCTGGCGTCCGGGTCCTCTTCAAGACCGATTGTCAGCGACCTCGACATCAGCCTCGACTACGCTATGCAACTGGATCGGGATGCCGCTACGCTGCTTTTGGAACGCGGCCGCCTTGTGATGGGTGGTTTGCCGGTCGATCTGCAGGGGCGGCTCGAGAACATTGACAAACGACCCGTCATAAACGGCAGTGCCACGATTACGAGGTTGGATCTGGCGAGCCTGCCCAAGATTCTTCCAAAGGCCGTGCCTGAAAATTTGTCGGCCATGAAACCTTCGGGGTTCGTGCATGCCCGCTTGCAGTTGGAAGGACCGCTGGAACAGCCGAAGACTCTGCTTAAATCCGGTGAGGTGCGCCTGGATGAAGTGGCGGTCACCGCCGGGTCATTGCGTCCGGAGGTTACGGGCACTTTGACGCTGGCCAAGGATGTGCTGGAAGGCAAGGGGATCAAGGTGCTGCTGGGTCAGGATCGGGCTCTGCTCGATCTCAAGGCGCAAAATCTGTTATCGAAACCGATACGCATCGACTCGGCCGTTTCGGCCGATCGGCTGCAGATAGACGCCTTGCTGGGGAACAAAGCAAAGTCTGGTGAAAAAAACGGGGCCGGAATCGATGCCGCGGGCAAGACCGTCAAAAAATCGCTCGGGCCGTACGACCTTCCTGTCATCGCCGCTGGAACCCTGCTTGTGAAGCAGGCCGTCTGGCGCGGACTTCTGATCGAAGATTTGTCCGCCCGCTATCAACTTAAAAACAATATCTTCACACTGGATGAGTTTTCCGGCAAGACGGCCGGAGGGACTTTTTCAGAAACGGCGCGTATCGATCTTACCCAGCCGGGGCTGGCCTACAGTACCCATATCGAGACCGCTGCCATTCAAGCCGATCCGATGTTGAGTGCGCTGGCACCCAAAATGAGCGGTACGGTTTTCGGCCTGCTTAACCTCAGCGTCGATATGCAGGGTCGTGGTACGGGACTGGAAGATTTGAAACAAAATCTTTCCGGTAGCGGGGCGCTGAAAATTGCCGATGGTAAAATAACCGGTGCAGGGCTTGTCGCCGGCTTGGCGGAATTCTTCGATCTCGAGGAACTGCGCGTGTTGCGGTTTTCCCAGGCTGCCGGAAAGCTGGCGGTCAAAGACGGTCGTGTCCAGGTCGACGGCAGTCTCATGGGAAATGACGTGCGGCTGACTCCCACCGGTTCGGTCGGACTGGACGGTTCTCTCGATCTTGGACTGCCGGTACGGTTGTCTCCGGAGCTCACATCCCGTCTGGACAGCCGCAACAGGTTCAGTCGCTTTCTCACCGACAGTCGGGGATGGGGGGAGTTGCCTCTGAAGCTTACAGGAACGTGGAAGGCTCCGCGTTTCGCACTCGATACCGAAGCCTTGGGTAGTACCGTACGGCGAGGTGTTCAGCAGCAGTTGCAGAAGACGCTTCAGGAAAAACTCTTCAAGACCAAAGACGATGCAAACGAAAGTCCCGAAACGGGTGAAACGCAACAACAGGGAACGACCGATGCAAACGGGACCCAAGAGAAAAGCAGTGAGGAAAAACTTCTGGAAGGCGTTATGAAGGGCCTTTTCGGAAAATAAAAGGAGTGTGAAATTCGTGCGAGTCGCGACTCATTTCAGCGGGGTTGAGGCCCTGCGGATGGCCATGGAAGTCGAGCGCCGGGAACACCGGTTTTTCGCCGCTCTGGCACGAAAAGCCAAAGGCGGAACATTGCGGGAAGTCTTCAGCGGCATGGCTCAGGACAAGGCTGCTCTTTTACGTTCTTTGCGCGTGAAGCTTGGAGAATGCCCGGACGATGGGTTCTGGGATAATGAGGAGGAGATTCTTCCTTATCTGCAGCGTTTGCCCGAGGAGCTTTTCAACATTGCCGAGACGGTCAAAAAAAAATTTGGAAGACTGTCTTCGGATCGTGAGGCTCTTCGGTTGGCCATCGAGGTAGAGGAGCGTCTCGCAGAGTATTTCAGGGAGACGGCTGCTGCATCTTTTCATCCCGAAGGCAAAGAGGTTTTTATCTGGCTTGCTTCCGAGCAGGAAGACCATGCCGGGAACTTGAAGGAAAAGCAGGGTGACCAGGAATCGGCACGGGTTCCTGGTTGAAAACTAAGCTGCGTCCATCCATCGTTTCCGGGTGGATACGAGCAAGCCTGTTATCCGTGTATTCTGGAATCTGACCACAATGATTCATAATTCTTCAAAAGAAGGAGAAGATCATGAATGTTTTCGATTTCGCCATGCAGATGGAAACCGACGCTGAGACATTCTATCGTAAACTGGCCGGTAAAAGCCCCGTGGCGGGGATAAAGAAAATCTTCACCGATCTTGCCGATGATGAAAACCGTCATTACCAGATCTTTCGCAATCTGAAGAATGCTTTAAAAGGGGAGGTTCCCCAGGAGTCCAGTGTGTTGGACGATGCCAAGAACATTTTTTCCGATTTGCTCGAAAAAAAGGCCGATGTAGGTGTCATGCAGGACAATCTGGAGGGGTACCGCTATGCCATGAAGCTCGAGGCCGATGGCGTTCGATTTTATGAGGATGCCGCGCGACGGGAGGAAGACGCGGAGCTGAAAGAGCTGCTGTTGCGGTTAGCCGAAGAGGAGCGCAGGCACTTCAATATCGTCGAGAACGTCTATCGTTATGTCAATGCCCCCAATGAATACCTGGCCTGGGCGGAATTCAGCAATCTGGATGAGTTCCATGCGTTCGGAAGGGATGTCGATTTATAAGCAGGGGGGTCATTCGTTATCTTTTGCCTTTAAAACGGCATTCATGGCCCGTTCCTGTTCTGGCGCTGCATCCGAGAGGGTTCGGGCCAGTTTCAGGGTTTGCCGGCCAAGGATCCGGTAAAGCTCCGCCGTTTCCGGTTGCCACGATTGCAACGCTTCCAGGTGGCGCCTGACAATCGCCTCATCGCGGCGCGAAACGGGGCCGGTCAAGGCTTCGGCGGGCCCCAGTGAAAAGATGTTGTCAACGGTATTGCGCACCAGCGGTTCGATAATTTTCGATGCCGTTGCCGAGGACAGACCGGCTTGCTGCAAGGTGTCGACACTTAACTGCAACAGGGTGACCAGGTAATTTGCGCTCATGGTCATGGCGGCATGGTAAAGGGTCTTGGTTTCGGATCGCAAGGGGAACGGTATCCCGCCGATTTTCCCGAACAGCAAATTCAACTGTGCGGCAGCGGCAGAGTCTCCTTCCACGCCGCAGAAGGTGCCGGGAAAGCTGGCGGCTGCCGAGGCCGGTTCGGCGAAACTCTTGATGGGGTGTACGCTGGCGATCAGGGCTTTGCGGCGTCGGACGGCGGACAGGATTTCGGAGCCGTGAGCGCCGCTGCAATGAAAGACGATGTCCCCCGGGCGCAGAATGCCCGTAACGGCGAGCCGTTTTGCGCAATCTGCAATGGAGCCGTCATTGGTGGAGATCATGGTGAAATCCGCCGGCCGCAGGCTTTCCAAGGAGCATGCCGTGCCTCCGCCGATGAAGTCGGCGGAGGCACGTGCGCTTGCCAGGCTGCGAGTCGTTATGTCCTGCACATGCAGGATTTTTTTTTGTCGCCACAGGCAGCCCAGAGTTTTGCCGAGCCGTCCGCAGCCGATAATGTTCAATGTCGCTAAGGGTGACATGTCTTCCTCTTCGAACGGAGATGCAGTTCGCGCTTGAAAGTATCGATACGCTGCAGGGATTGCACGATACGTTGTCGCGAAACGCGTCCGGAGTCGATCAAGTTCCGCATTACCGCAAGCATGCGAGCCGTTGTATCCGGACGATTGTCGGCGACCAGAAGCATGTCGACCCCGGCATTCAGGGCCTTTTCCACAGCCTCTTCAAGAGTGTACAGGTCGGCGATGGCTCCCATGGTCAAATCATCACTGATGACCACTCCTTTGAAGCCGAGTCGTTGACGCAACAGCCCATGGACGGTTTTTTCGGACAAGGTCGCGGGCAGTTCAGCGTCGATTCGAGCGTTGAAGACGTGAGCCGTGAGGACCGTGTCGGCCAGGCCCTCTTCGATAAGAGCGGCAAAGGGCCGGAGTTCTTTCGGAGACCAGGTGGCGGTGACGTCGACGAACCCCTTGTGGGAATCGGCTGCTGAACTGCCGTGGCCGGGAAAATGTTTCAGGCAGCATAGGATTCCCCGTTCATGGTGGGCGCGGATGACTTGGCGGGCATGGGCTGTAACCATGTCCGGATCGGCGGAAAAACTCCTTTGCAGTTTTCCGATGACAGGATTGGACGGATTGACATTAAGATCGACCACCGGACTGAGATTGAGATTGATGCCGGCCCGTTGAAGACTCTCGGCAATGATATCTGCCTGATGGCGGGTCAGGGCGAGGTCGTTTTTGTTGCCCAGATCCGCAAAGGACATCGTGGCAGGAAAGCCGCAATCCTTCTTTAACCGGGAGATCCGCCCGCCTTCCTGGTCGACGGCGATCAGCAGCGGCGTGTCCCCGGACGCTTTCTGGAGCCGGGTCGTAAGTCTGCGTAGCTGCCCTGGCGAAACGATATTGTCGGCGGGATGCTTACGGTTGGGGCCGTAGTTGAACAAGATCACTCCGCCAAGGTGTCTCTCCCGTATGTCCTGCAGGATGGGATGGCCCTCGCCTATTTCGGATCCGGCAAAACCGACCAGCAACAACTGCCCCAGAGGCAGGTCTTCGGGTGTTGTCGTGGCTGCCATTACCGGTGCCGCGATTGATAGCAGGACGGCAAAAAAAACCAGTATATGTTGTCGTAGCATGGGTAAGAGTCTTTTAAATTAATAGACGGTCCTCCGCGTTGCAGCGTGGCGGTGCCGGCATGGGAGGGAAGGGGGTGCGTTGAATATCAGACTCTTACAGGCCGTAAACCTCTTTGGAGGTCAGAGCCTGTACACCCGCCGAATCGAAAATCTGCTGCACGTGTTCCGTGTCTTCTACATCGATAACCAGTATAGCCGTTTTGTTGTCGCCAAGCACGGTTCCATACGCGTTCTGGACATTAAGGCCCGCCAGAGTCAGCAGGCTGAGCATGTCGTGGAGTGCGCCGGAGCGATCCTGCATCCTGACCACGACGATTTCCCGCAGAACCGCAGGGTGACCTGCCTCCGAAAGCTTTTTGCAGGCCGTTTCGGGACGGTCGACCAGAAGGTTGAGGATGCCCCATCCTGCAGAGCTGGTCGAAAGGGTCATGGCGCGGATGTTGATGCCTGTCCCCTTCAGCACGGAGGTGACCTTTTCCAGGCGCCCCGGTTTGTTTTCCAGAAAAATCGATACCTGATGCGCGATCATGACAACCTCCTATGATTTACGCGAATCGACGACGCGAACCGCTTTGCCTTCGCTTCTGGGAAGGCTTCCCGGTTCGACGAGGCGGATGGCAGGGGAGACGAGAATCTCATCCCGCACCTCGTGGGCAATCTGCCGCGAGAGTTTTTCCAATGCTTCGATATCGCCGGTGAACCATTCCTTCTGCAGTTCCACCTTGACGGTAAGCTCATCGTTGCCGTCGAAGGTTTCCAGTTCGATGACATAATCGGTACCGACTTCGGCAAAACGCATCAGGACCTTCTCGATCTGCATGGGGAACACGTTGCACCCCTTGATGATGAACATGTCATCGCTGCGACCTGAAATGCGAGCAAGCCGGCGATGCGTTCGGCCGCAAGGGCAATCTCCGGGCAGAAACCGGGTCAGATCCCGGGTCCGGTATCTCAGCAGCGGCATGGCATGACGATCGAGGGTCGTGAAAACAAGTTCGCCTTCCTCGCCGTCCGGTACCGGCTCCAGGGTGTCGGGATCGATAATTTCGGTTAAAAAGGCATCCTCCCAGACATGCAGACCGTTCTGATATTGGCACTCAAAGGCAACTCCCGGGCCGTTCATTTCCGACAAACCGTAAGAATTGAAGGCTTTAACGCCGAACAGTTCCTCGATGCGTCGTCTCTGAGCATCTGTATGGGGTTCCGCGCCGATGACAAACAGTTTCAGGCTGGTATCGCGGCGAGGGTCGAGGCCCAGGTCCTGAAAGGCGCCGTGCAAACGAAAAAGGTAGCTGGGGATGGTGTGGATGGCGGTCGTCCCGAAATCCTGCATCAGTTTGATCTGACGTCTGGTGTTGCCGGCTGCTGCTGGGATGACCAGGGCGCCAAGCCGTTCCGCACCGTATTGAAAACCAAGCCCCCCGGTGAACAGGCCGTAGCCGCAAATATTCTGAAAGACGTCGGTGTCGCGCAATCCGGCGCAGTACAAAGAGCGTGCCACCAGGTCCGCCCACGACGATAGATCGTGATTGTCGTGAAAGATGACGGTAGGGTTGCCGGTGGTGCCGCTCGAACAATGCAGGCGGATTGCGCCCTGTTTCGGAACCGTCAGGAATCCGTAGGGGAAATTATTACGCAGGTCTTCCTTGGTGGTAAAGGGCAGACGCCTTATGTCATCGACGCTTTTAACGGTTTCCGGTCCGATTCCATGCTTTTGAAAAAGCTTGCCGTAAAAAGGGGAGTTGACTGCTCTGTTCAGAGTATCCTGAAGGCGCTGGGCCTGCAAAACGCGCAATTGCTGCTGGGGCAGGATCTCGATTTCAGGTTTCCAATACATGGCGGTACGTCCTTTCACTGATACGATGGATATCCGCAGCAGAGGTCGGGTGCCTTAATTAAACCCTCGGGTTCGCGAAAGGCGGCATACCGCATCCTGTCTGCAGACCGAAAGACAAGATATCAGATTTTTCCCTCAAATGGTAGAAATGCGCAATTGCCGATTTTGATTTATTGATTTGATACGAAAAACGGCCACAAAAAAACCCCGAATCGGAAGATCCGGGGTTTTGCATCTGGAGCGGGAAACGGGATTCGAA
>ERZ1673962.280-NODE-280-length-40453-cov-40.235111_pt1 | contig 40453 bp, 23 predicted proteins | sample MGYA00580188_ERZ1673962 | MGnify/ENA primary metagenome ERZ1673962 (study PRJEB41334, sample SAMN05608104) | rock metagenome | biome: terrestrial subsurface; feature: shale formation; material: shale | place: USA: Pennsylvania ... | reverse complement strand
CGATTGCTGAAGGGATGCTGCCATTGCTACCAGCCCAGGCAGAAGTTGCTAGGCGTGTTCGAGAGAATGAATTGCGTCAGTTGGCATTCCAGCGTGAGCTTCTATCAAGGCCAGAAAAGAAACATTCGAGCAATGTCAAGCCAATTTTTATAGCCAACAAGACGACTTGTTGATACTATGAGACCTAATGAAAAAAAGTAGGTTGCTTGATGGCATTCAATCGATGGCTTCCTAGTTTTAAATGATTAGGGCTTGTCCCAGATGGATTGAGAGGCTGACAGTGCAAGACAACACTGGACTTGAAGAGCTTAGCCAAGCACAGAGAGAACGACTCGCTCATATTGATTTCACTTTGTTATTTAAAGGTGAAGCTGGGCGTAGTTATTTAACCGAGCGATTTAGCGTAGCGCCGTCTGTGGCAACACAAGATTTTGCGCGGTACAAAGAGTTGGCTCCTAACAACGTTATGTATGACGAAAAGCGCAGAGTGCACTTGAAGACGAGCGCATTCCAGCCGTTGTTTGATTATGACGTTGTTCGAACTCTTGCGACGATAAGCCAAGGGTTCGGTGATGGCTTTCTTGGCAAGGTCAGGCCACCTATGGCTTGTGAAGCACCATTCCATCTCAATAAGCCGAAATTGGAAGTTGTAGCGGCTATTAGTGAAGCCATACATAAGCGCGCTGTGATTAATATTGAGTACACCTCATTGTCGAGTGGTCATGGGAGCAGGCAAATAGTTCCTCATACCTTGATTGACAATGGCTTGAGATGGCATGTCCGAGCATTCGATAGAAAGCATAGAGAATTTAGGGATTTTGTTTTAACCAGAATAAGTGAAGTTGAGTTGTTAGAGGATGAGGTTAACGACGAAGTTGAGACTCTTCAGTGGGATAAGCAATGGAACCGAATCGTTGAGCTAGAGCTGATACCTCATCCAAAACTAGCACATCCAGAAGCTGTATCGATGGACTACGCAATGGAAAACAATAGGTTGCGTGTAGAGATAAGAGCTGCGTTCGCTGGATATTTACTGCGTTTATGGAATATCGATTGTTCAAAGAATAGTAAGAGCAATGGGCGAGAGTTCCATTTAGCACTTAAAAATCCAGAAGCACTATACGGCGTTGACAATGCTGCACTTGCTCCTGGATATAGCGAATCGTGAGATGAATTTATGAATATAAAAGAATATTTAGGCGATCTTATCGGAGGCAGTTTATTGATAACTGAATCTCGAATAATCGCAGAATCGCTACTGAAAAAACTTCCAGAAGATGAATGGAAGTCGCTGATCGTTGAGCAAAATGTTCTTCAGAAAAAATCCGGTCAGACTGCTATTCGTTATGCCAGAACAATCCGTTGGCGTATTGAAGGCCTGGGTGATGAGTTTATGACTGATCTTTTAGCCGCGAGTGAACGCGCCTATGTCCAAATGCTGATGATGTCATTACTCATTCATTCTCCGGTTGTCGCTGATTTTATGAGACTTACCTTAGCCGAGGCTCGTCGCACCTATAAACCCTCTTTAACCGCTGATGCATGGTCTGAGTTTTATGACACGAGAGTGCGGGCATATGCCGAACTTGGCGGTTTTTCTGACTCAACTGTCAAAAAAATGGGTAACAACGCAATTAAGGCATTGGTTGATAGTGGCTACCTGAGTGATAGCAGGACAAAGAAAATACAACCTGTTTACCTAATGCCAGAAGTTAAAGACTGGTTAGTTCGTCTGGGCCGGGAAGATTTGATTGAGGTAATGGAGTGCACAATATGAAGGCTCTTCAGACCAGGCTTGATCTGATACTGGAACGAATTGAAAGCCCTAAGTTTTTGAAAAACGATGGCTTGGGCAATGAAATTGGATTTTGGGTATTTGACTATCCAGCCAAGTATGAACTGATTGTACGAGAGCACCTTAAGCACGTTGACGAAAAACTCAACAAGCGTGGTTACCGCTTTGTCCATCTCAATATTTTTGAAGTCTTGATAGATATGCTTGAGGAGCGAGGCCTTTTCGACCGAGCTTGCCAGCGTGAATTGCAAGTCGGTGTTGATGGCCTTCGAAAAACACTAGCCGGGCCTCTGAGCCAAGAGAAAGTGGCAAGGTATATTGCGGACAAATATAAGCCATCAGAACTTGAGTTTGTGTTGCTGTCAGGCTTAGGCAGTGCGTGGCCTCTTGTTCGAGGGCATGAGTTACTTAGTGCTCTGCAAGACGTTATGGGTAGCACGCCATTAGTGCTTTTCTATCCGGGTGAATATAGCGGAAGGGATTTGCATCCTTTCGGCATGATCGAATCTAAAAACTACTATCGCGCCTTCAAGCTTGTGCCTGAAGACGGTAAAAAAAATTAAGAGCAGGGAGCCTCCCGAATGAAAATTGAACAGATTTTTTCCAAGAAGTTGACGCGTGATATTAACGGCGTTGTAAAAGCTGAACAAAAAGACAATGACAGTGTGTATGTCGAGCTTGATGAGTATGTTGTAACCCGAGAGCTAGATCGTCACTTTCGAGCATTCTTTGAAGCTTATGTACCATCTGTTGCGAAAAGCCACGGTGATATGTCAGGTAAAATTGGCGTATGGATTTCTGGCTTCTTTGGCTCGGGTAAATCGCACTTCCTGAAAATTTTATCTTATTTGCTTGAGAATAAATCTGTTGAAAAAGATGGCCAAGGCCGACAAGCGTTTGAGTTTTTCAAAGACAAAATCAACGACGCCATGCTGTTGGCGGACATCCAAAACGCTGTTACCAAAGCTACAGACGTTATTCTTTTTAACATCGATTCACGAGCCAATACGGATGACCGAGAAAATGCCATTCTTAAGGTCTTCCTCAAAGTCTTTAATGAGCGTGTAGGATACTGCGCTGATTTTCCTCATATTGCGCACTTAGAACGCGAGCTTGATAAGCGTAATCAATACATGTCTTTCAAGGACAAATTTGCTGAGTTGACCCAATCAACTTGGGAAAAGGAGCGTGACGCCTATGACTTCTATCGAGACGAACTTTCAGAAGCTCTCGCTCATGCCAGTGAGCAATCATTAGAGTCTGCCAAAGCGTGGGTTGAGCAGGTTGAAAACAATTTCCCGCTAGATATCCGAAACTTCTGTAAGTGGGTTAATGAATACTTAGATCGAACTGGGGATCGTAACCTTCTTTTCTTAGTCGATGAAGTCGGTCAGTTTATCGGTAAGAACACACAAATGATGTTGAAGCTTCAGACCATTACTGAAGATCTTGGCACATATTGTGGTGGCAGAGCTTGGGTCGTTGTTACCTCTCAGGCAGACATTGATGCTGCCATTGGTGGTATGGATAAGCGCGATGGCGAGGACTTCTCTAAAATTCAAGGGCGTTTTAGTACCCGCTTACAGCTGTCGAGCTCGAATACCTCGGAAGTTATTCAAAAGCGTTTGTTGTCCAAAACGGAAGAAGCTCGTACACACCTCATCGATGTCTTTGCAGAAAAGGGCGACATTCTTCGTAACCAGCTGACATTTGATAAAACGACAACCGCGTCTCTAAAGGGCTACACCGACGCTCCGTCTTTCGTGGACAACTATCCATTTGTGCCTTACCACTACACGCTGGTTCAAAAAGTGTTTGAGTCAATTCGAACAAAAGGCGCGACGGGTAAGCACTTAGCCATGGGTGAGCGTTCATTACTTGATGCTTTCCAATCAGCTGCAAAACAGATGAAGGACTCTGGCCTTGATGTGTTAATCCCGTTTTACAGTTTCTATGCTCCGATTGAAAGCTTTTTAGAGCCAGCGGTTAAGCGAACGATTGACCAAGCCTGTGAGTTGGATTCCTTAATAGAATTCGATGGCAAGATTCTAAAAACTCTTTTCTTGATCCGTTATGTGGACGTTGTCAAAAGCACACTAGACAACCTTGTGACGCTGTCAATTGATCGAATCGATGCAGATAAAATTGCGCTGCGTAAACAAATTGAAGAGAGCTTGAATCGTCTTGAGCGCCAATTGCTGATTGCGCGTAATGGTGATGAATTTATCTTCCTGACCAACGAAGAAAAAGAGATTGAAAACGAGATCCGCCACACTGACGTTGAAATGTCAGAGGTCTCTAACAAGCTTTCAGCAATCGTATTTGACGGTATTTTGAAAGGTAATCGTGCCTATCGTTACCCGATTAATAAGCAAGACTTTGCGGTGAGCCGTTTTTGCAATGGTCATCCAAAAGATGGCACCACGCTGGAAGACCTAGTCATTAAAGTCATTTCACCTTTGGATTCGCACTTTGAAAATTACTCCCACGATCAAGCGTGCATCAATCATACGCTTGAGGCTGATGGGTGCGTGCTCATCAAGCTGGGCGAACATAAGCGTCTTTGGGATGACCTGACAACCTTTATTAAAACTGACCGATTCTTAAAACAAAATTCAGGACAGCGACCAGAGCAAGAACACCTTCTCCGCGAAAAGCAGATGGAAAATATTGAGCGTGAAAAACGCTTAAGAACGGATTTTGAAGCTTTGTTTGCAGAGGCTGACGTTTACGCTATCGGCACAAAACTACCGAAGAAATCAGCAACGCCAAGTGCCATCGTCGAAGAAGCATACAAATACGTTATCGAAAACACCTTCGCTAAATTGAACATGCTCAAGGCGACACCTGGTGAAGTTTTGCGTGAGCTACAGGCCGTACTTGTTGCTGATGATATTGCTCAGATTGGACTGGATCTTCAAGCGGATGAATGTAACCCAGAAGCTACGCGTGAGGTTGAGCAGTACGTAACGCTGAAAGTCGAGCGTAATGAGCCTGTGTACTTACGTGACATCGTTTCTCGCTTCGGCAAGCGCCCATATGGCTGGCCAGACAATGAAATCTTATTGCTCACTGCAAGGCTGGGCTTGGCTGGAAAGGTATCTTTTAGTACCCAGGGCACAGATCTGGCGTTGAAAAAAGCTTACGAGCCGTTTACTAGTGTGCGTAAACGCGGAGAGATCCGTGTACATAAGATCAGGCAACATGACGAGCGCCAAATTAATAAGGCGGCTGTTTTAGTTAAAGAACTCTTTTTACTTACCTATACAGGTGGTGGCGAGGCAGAGATCGCCAACAACGTTAATGACGGTCTAGATAAATGGCTAAATAGCTTAAGATCCTTTCGCGACATGTCTAAAAATGGTCATTTCCCAGGCAAGTCTCAAATTGATGAGGGTCTAGCATTGGTTGCTGGAGTTCTGGAACAGCCATCTCGTTTCGCTTTGATAGCCCGATTTCTAGAAGACGCTGATGCCCTTGAAGAGTTTGCTGAGGACTTTGAGGATCTTGATGACTTCTACAATAGCCAATTTCAAACTTGGCAAGCCCTTGCTGGCGCATTACACGAGAAGTTTAAGGCCAATAGACCCGCGTTAGAAAAAGACAGTGAAGCATTAAAAGCGCTCACTGAATTAGAACGCATTTACAATATGCCCTCACCGTATGAGCAGCTGCGCCACATTAATCCGCTTATCGAGCAGGTGGCAAAAGTTAACTCAACATTGGTTGAAGAAAAACGCACTCATGCCTTAGAGCGTGTTGATCTGCGCATCGGACGTGTAAAAGAAGCACTAGCTGAAGCTCATGCACCGTCTGAATTACAGAACCAAGCACTGCGCCCGTTACAAATGTGCAGACAGCGCATTGAAGCGACCTCTTCAATACCACAAATTATCAGTGAGCAAACTGAAGCGGAAGGTTACGAGGACGAAGCTTATGAGTTGCTGAATGGCTTTATCGAAGATCAACGCAAAAAAGCTGAAGCTGAGCAAAGACGTCGTGAACTCGAACAGAAGAAACGCGAAGAGGAAGCAGCGAAAGCCGGTAAGGCAGCTCCAGCACCTGAGCCAGCCCCTGAATCAGTGCAGCCACAGCCGGTTGCAAAACGTACCGTAACGATTAACCCAACCGATGCCATGGCTAAGTCAGTAACAACCGGATTCATTGAAAGCGAAGCCGAAGTTGACGCCTATCTTGCCGCTTTAAGAGAGCAGCTGATTGCTGCGGTCAAAGCTGGCGACCGAGTAAGGATTAAGTAAGGGGCTTATTATGATTAAAAAAATAAGCGTTAGCGCATTCAAATCGTTAGTTGATTTTGAGTTAAACCTTGACTCGAAGTTTAATTGCATCATTGGTTTAAACGGCGCAGGGAAAAGTTCGGTTTTACAACTGTTTAGTTATGTATCTGCTCTTATTGAAGGAAAAATTGACCGTTGGTTAAGTGAAAGAGGTTGGGAAGAAAAAGATGTTGCTTCTCATTTTTTCCCTACACGAGAAACGTTTGATCTTGAACTCGATATAGAGCTTTCAGATAAGCAATTGCGGTGGGAAGCCACTTACAACTGGAAAAGAGGCCTGTGCACAAGTGAGACTCTAACGGATTTAGCTAATGGCCATCAGCTATTACGTCTATATCAGGGAAGACTAAAAACTAAGCGTGACACTATTCCGAATCTTATTTTCAAATATTCAGGTTCAATATTGTCTGCTTTAGATGATTCAGCTTTACCCCAAGAAGCAGTCATTTTTCGAAATTTTATGACTAATGTTGATAGTCATGACCTTTTATCGCCTAAGGTTATGCGTTCAGGTCGTTTTGCTTCTCCAGGAAAAATAGGTAGTGCTGGTGAGTACTTGATCAGTTATATCCACAATTTGGAAAAGAGCGCGCGAGATACTTTGCTAACAAACTTGTATGGTTATTTTCCTCAGGTTGTGAATATTGATACTAAAACTGAATTGGATGGCACATTAAGCCTTTTGTTAACAGAGCGGTTTTATAACGAGGATGGGTCTCACACCGATGTTGTAACTAATGCTAAGCATATCAACGATGGCATGTTGCGTATTTTAATCATACTGGCAAGTCAAAGATCTAGTTCGAAATTCCAGCAATTTGATGAAGTTGAGAATGGTGTTAATTCTGAAATAACCGAAAAACTGGTCGAGGCATTTATAAGCTCACCTCAACAGGTGTTAATTACAACGCATAGCCCAATGGTATTGAATTATATAGAAGATGAATTAGCTAAGAGCTCTATAACTCTTGTTTATAAAAATAAACAAGGACATACCAAAGCAACAAAATTGTTTGCCTTACCATCTCTGACTAAGAAGCTGAATTCGCTGGCTCCTGGCGATGCCATGCTTGACGTTTACCTAAAAGATGCTGCCGATGAAGCCGAGCTTCTGGCAAATTCTTCAGAGTTGAGTCGGTAGGTTCATTATGATTACAAGCATCTTGGTAACAGGTGAAGGTAGCTCAGATATAGGGGGATCAAATAATGGTCATTCAATATCTAGTGGGGCATCTTACAATCTTGGTCCAATGGCATTGTTAGCGGTTCGCATATTGCAGAAAATTATCCCTGATTGGAATGAAGATAATATAGATTTTCAATCCCCTAATAATTGGATGACTTGTATTTCAGGCAACGAGTTGGCACGCCAAGCTAAGGGGGTTCGTAAACATCGACCAAGTACAAAGTTAAGAAAAGGCTTCGTCGAGCATGCAAATAGAGCCACAACAATGGCTGGCTATGCAAAAGACAATGGACACCAGTTGGCTTTCTATTTTCATGATACCGATAAGTGTAATTTTGATGATTTACATCAATCTATCATGCTTGGCTTTAATGGAGCTGAAGGCGTGCATGGGATACCGATGATACCCAAACCAACCTCCGAAGCTTGGTTGATATGTGGTCAAAAGCAGGATCCCTATGCTCATTGCACAGCTTTAGAAACCGAACTGTCAGGGAATGATGCTGCATCAGATGAAAATGCCCCTAAGAAAGTTTTAGCTCGATTGTTAGGGCAAGAAGCGACAACAGAACAGCAATATGAAATGGTAACGGGGATAGATATCACACGCATAGACATGCCTAGTTACAACCAGTTTAAAACAGATTTGACCACAGCCATCGAAGGTGTTTGTGGTCACGGAACAGCGAGAACATTATGAATACTGCGAAACTAAAAAAGTATGCCCCTCAAGCAAGACGTGAATTTATCACCGCAGTTTCAAAACAACTAAACCAGCTAGGTATATACAGCGACAAACAGATATCAGAGGTAAAACAAGAAGGTTCAGTATTACTTATTGAAGGTAAAACCTTTGAGCCTAGCGTAAAAACTGCCAGAGAGCGATTAGTCAAAAAGGTTCAGGCAATGGGCTATAACCAGCTCGTGGAACAAGTAGCTTATACCTGGTTCAACCGTCTGTGTGCTATTCGCTATATGGAGATCCATGCCTACCTAGGTCACGGTTTCCGAGTCTTGTCGCACCCAGACAACCCTAAAGGCTTTGAAATTATCGACCATGCCCAAGACGCTGCTGATGAACTCGGGTTAGATAGAGCTCGCATTATCGAACTCAAGCTTGCGGGCAACAAAGACGAAGAGCTGTATCGTGAACTTCTGTTGGGCCAGTGCCATAAGCTACATGAGGCAATGCCTTTCTTATTTGACGCATTGGACGATGAAACAGAACTTCTGCTACCAGACAACCTAACGCGTACCGACTCAATTTTGCGTGGATTGGTAGACGGCATCCCTGAAGAGGACTGGCAACAGGTAGAAGTGATTGGCTGGCTTTACCAGTTCTACATTTCTGAAAAGAAAGATCAGGTAATGGGCAAGGTGGTCAAGAGTGAAGACATTCCTGCCGCTACCCAGCTATTTACACCTAACTGGATTGTAAAGTACCTGGTACAAAACTCAGTCGGTCGTCAATGGCTGCAAACCTACCCAGATTCTGCCATTAAAACGCAGATGGAATACTACATTGAGCCTGCTGAACAATCTGACGAAGTTAACCAACAGCTAAAAGCTATTACGCCAGAATCTATTGAACCTGAAACCATCAAAGTACTTGACCCTGCTTGTGGCTCGGGCCACATATTGATTGAAGCCTATAACGTGCTAAAAGCCATCTACGAAGAACGTGGTTTCCGCTCTCGTGACATTCCAAAGATGATTCTGGAGAACAACCTCTACGGCCTAGACATAGATGATCGTGCAGCACAGCTATCTGGCTTTGCGCTGATGATGATGGCGAGAGATGACGACAAGCGTATTTTTACCCGTAATGTGCGACTCAATGTACTGTCATTGCAGGAGAGTAACCATATTGAGTTGCCGACGTTGTGGAAAGCACTCAACCTATCGGGAAGTTGGCAAAGCGGCACATCACAAGGCTTATTCTCAGATGATGAGCAAGATTTAAGCTCGTTCAATGCAGACAACCGCTACCAAATCTTGAAACGAACGTTGGCAAGATTTACTCAGGCGAAAACCTTTGGGTCTTTGATTGATGTGCCAAGCGATGACAATGAACAATTAAAGGAGCTACTAAGCACGCTTGTCGAGCTACAAGAGTCAGGCGATTCAATGCAAAAGCCAGCAGCGAAGCAATTGATTGAATTTGTGCATCAGGCATTGGTTCTGTCGATTCGTTACGATGCTGTGATTGCAAATCCTCCCTATATGGGTAATAGGAAAATGAATAAGTCTCTTAAAGACTTTGTAAATAAGAATTTTCCAGATTCAAAAAGTGACACCTACTCAGTATTCATGGAGCGTGGATTTAGGTTTTGTAAGCTAGCTGCTTACAATGCTCAGATCAATATGCACTCATGGATGTTTTTATCTAGCTATTCAAAGCTACGCTATAATCTAATTAGAGATATTTCTTTAGAGTCTATGATTCACTTGGGGCCTCGCGCTTTTAGTCAAATATCAGGTGAAGTGGTACAAACATGTGCATGGTCATTTAGAAACATAAAAGTTGAAGGGAAAAAGTCGAAACTATATAACTTAGTAGGGGGGAATGAAGAACAGAAGAAAAATGATCTTGCTAAAAGAGTCAATGAACATTCGATCGATATTAGGATTTTTGAGGATATTCCTGGAAGTCCTTTTGCTTATTGGACTTCAGAAGAGTTAAGACTTGCCTTTAAAAAATACCCATCGTTATCAAGTTTTGCTAAACCTAGGCAAGGTCTTGCTACCTCAGATAATGAAAGATTTTTGAGATATTGGTTTGAAGTAGATCTATCAAACGTTTGTTTTGATGCAGCTAGTCGTGACGAGGCTAAAAACTCGAATCGAAAATGGTTCCCCTGTCAAAAAGGCGGTGGTTATAGACGGTGGTATGGAAACCATGACTATCTTGTAAATTGGGCTGATGATGGCAAGGAATTGATGGAGCTTGCAGCAAGTTTATATGGTTCTCCAACAAGGACCATAAAGAACATTCCATTTTATTTTAGGGATGGCTTGACATGGTCAACATTATCGTCTGCTGGCATGACTATGAGATACTCGCCGACTGGATTTATATCTGAAACAAAGGGAGCTATTTGTTTTTTTAAAAATGAAAATGAAAAAATGAAAACTATGGCTGTGCTCAATTCAAAAATCACAGATCCAATAATATTGACAATGAGCCCCACTTTAGATTTTCATGAAGGCCCTGTTGGGCTCATACCAATCAATAAATCAGTTGATCCAATTGTAGCTGATTATGCTGTTAAATGTGTTGAAATTGCTAAGTATGACTGGGATAGTCATGAGTTGTCGTGGGATTTCAAAAAGAATTCATTATTGAAAGAGGCTGGTTCTCTGCGTGAAGCTTATAAGGCACACCTAAAGCTTTGTGAGAAATTAGTTGCAGATCTTTCAGATTTAGAACTTAAAATAAATGAATTGGTTGTAAGTTCATATAATCTCCACGGTGAAATTTCATGCGCTCCTGAAAGAAGCAAAATAACTCTGATTCATAATAAAGAGTTTGTGTATTCATCTCATGAGCCTTCCAAGCATTCAATTTTATATCAGGCCGATCAGATAGCATCATTACTGTCATATTTTGTAGGTGTGTTGTTGGGGCGGTTTTCCTTACATAAGGATGGGGTAGTCATACCTTCAAATAAAAAAGATGACGCAGCAATATTATTATCTGAAAAGAACTTTGGCGAGTTTTTACCTGACGATGATGGGATCTTGCCATTACTTCAAGTTGATTGGTTTAAGGATGACTTAACTAATAAGGTTAAAGAGTGTGTTCAGTATATATGGGGTGAAGATTGCCTAGATGAAAACTTAGGGTTTATTGCTGAGTCACTGTGCTTAAATGCCATAAAGCCCAAGAAATCAGAATCAGCGCTTGAGACGATTCGCCGTTATTTATCGACTCAGTTCTATAAAGATCACCTGAAGACTTACAAAAAACGCCCTATTTATTGGCTATTTAGCTCAGGCAAACAGAAGGCTTTTGAGTGCCTGGTTTACCTGCACCGTTACAACGAGGGCACGCTTTCGCGTATGCGTACCGAGTATGTCACCCCGTTACTAGGCAAATACGATGCTTATGCAGAGCAACTTGAGAAGCAGATTGAAACGGCAGACTCGACCAGTGAAGCGAACCGCTTCAAGAAAGAGTTGGATGCATTAATCAAGAAACAGGTCGAACTACGAGAGTTTGATGACAAGCTAAAACACTACGCTGATATGCGTATTTCACTGGATCTGGATGATGGCGTGAAAGTGAATTACGGCAAGTTTGGTGATCTGTTGGCTGATGTTAAGGCCATTACCGGTTCGGCCCCGGAGGTTAACTAATGCAGATTAGCGAACTGGCACAAGGTGTCGCTGCCAAGCTCGAACAAAGCCGCATTGTGTTTTGGTACGACCCAGAGCAAAGCTTTACTGAAGAGCTTGAGCATTTAGCTAACGCCCTATCTATTGCAAAAGAAGTAGGCGATAGCGCAGCAGATATAACTGCCAGAGTACTGCCAAATGATTTGACCATCCTCAATATGGGTAGTGAGTCCGTATTGGCAGTGAAAAAACGCATTGAAGTAGATGAGCGTGAAGCTAAATTCCTTATCTATTTTCCAAGCGCTGAGCCAGAGCCTGACCGCGATTGGTTGCTAGACGTGCGTTTGTATAGCGAGCAGTTTTTTGCTGATCACAGCTCAATGCTGCTTAATGAGCTGGGTATCCCGAAAATGGCGCTACGCACGCACATTCGTAAGCGCCAGAGCTTTTTTGCTAATAAACAGCGCATAGCCGGTTTAAAGAAGTGGGTGACTGAGAACGAAGACGAACTGTCGTTAGACAGGAAGATGATGGCAGTGGTTGTAAAAGCTGATTCTGCGTCTTTGTCGGACATTTTGCTTGGGTTACTACGCGCTTATTCTACGGCGCTAGACGCGCCCGCCGCAGGCGCTGACGGCTCATATGAAGATGAAAGCCTTGGCCAACCCGATGCCTTTAAACAAGTGTGGAGCCAGCTAGGAAAGTTTGATCTTGAGACCTCACTCTGGGCATATCTGAGTGAGGGTTTTGGCTATACAGTCGAAGAGCCAACCTTCTCAGACTTCGTGTTGAAATTGTTCTGTACTGAATTCTGGAGCCAAATTGAAGGTGTTGAACGCGATTGGTTGCTTAACAATGTTCTAAAAAGCGCATCAGGCCGGGCGACAGCCTTGGCGTTTATGGTGAGCTGGCGCGACAGCCGCTCTTTCGCCGCTTACTACGAAAGCATCTCTAAGGTGCTTAGCCAACAGTTGGAAATTTCGACTCGTGCTGGCCAGTACCATCCGGTTGAGCTTATCGAATGCGAAACGTTCGAAGCTGTGGAACAGGCCATAATCCGTGGTTTAGTTCGTGATTTGCTCGATAGCAGTAAAGCGCTAGACCGGGTTCAGTTTGATACGGTCTTATCAAGACGTCTTGCTAGCCACTGGACATTGTCACGCAAAGAATACTTCGCAATTTATGAAGCTATCCGCAACGCTGAGGAGTTAATGCACTTGCGAAATCGCTATGTGGACGGGTTCCACTTTGATAACGCGAAAGCAATGTACGACGCCTATACCACTGACATTTATCGTTTTGACCAGGCTTACCGTTTGTTCAATGAGCATGTGCACTCTGTATTGAGTAAAGGTGCAGACATACTGCGTCAGCTCGACGACGAAGTCGAAAGCATTTATACCAACTGGTACTTATATGAGCTTGGCCTTGCATGGGATCGTCACTTGGCCAATGAAAAATTACTTGAAAAGTGGCAGATTTCTGGCGTACCGCACCAGTATGACTTCTATGAAAAAGAAGTTCGCACACGACTGAGTCTGAAACAGACAAAACGAGTGTTTGTGATCATCTCTGATGCCCTGCGTTTTGAAATTGCGAATGAGCTTGGCGCTATCATTAACAACGAGAAGCGATTTAAGGCAGAGGTGTCTACGCAGTTGGGCGTTTTGCCGAGTTATACCCAACTTGGGATGGCGGCATTATTGCCTCATAAGGCGCTCAGTTACCAGCCAGAGCAAGGCACGGCTGTTTATGTGGATGGTATTTCTTCACAGGGTTTAGACAACCGCAACGCCATCCTACAAAAAGTAGGTGGTATGGCAGTGAGTTCTAAGGAACTGATGAGCTGGAGTAACCAGGAGGGGCGTGACAAGGTTCGAGACGTAGAAGTAGTTTATATCTATCACGATACCATTGATGCGATTGGTGATAAGGCTGCAACTGAAGAGAAAACGTTTGAAGCCTGTCGTAGTGCTATTGAAGAGCTAAAAGACCTCGTTGGGCGGGTCATCAACCGTCTAAACGGAAGCCGAGTTGTGATCACTGCTGACCATGGCTTCCTCTTCCAGCAGAAAGCTCTTTCTGCGCCAGAAAAGACTAAATTACTTAGTAAGCCAAGCGGAACTCTCGAAGCCAAGAAAAGGTATATCGTTGGTAAATCATTGCCCGATGATGAAAGTTACTGGAAAGGTTCAATCTCGAATACTGCAAATGGTATCAAAGAACCAGAAAGTGATTACAATTTTATGGTACCGAAAGGGAGCCAACGCTTTCACTTTGTTGGTGGAGCCAAGTTTGTGCATGGCGGAGCGATGCTACAGGAAGTCTGCGTACCGGTACTACATGTGCGAGAGCTACAAAAAGAACAAGCAGCAAAACATGAGAAACAACCGGTAGGTGTTGTAGCAGCCACTCAGCCCATCAAATTAGTAAACAATATCGACAAGGTCAGATTTATTCAGACAGACCCTGTAGGCGAGCGTTTCGTCGCACGGTTGTTGGATGTCTATATCGTCGATGCACAAGGTAATGAAGTCTCCAGTCGTGAAACGATTAACTTTGATAGCGTGAGTAAAGTGATGGATGAACGTACTCGCGAAGCTAGGTTAAAGCTTATTGGCTCCCAGTTCGACAGAAACGCTCAATACACATTAGTTCTTGAGAATGCGGAAATGAGAACCCGTTATAGCCAATACGCGGTAACCATTGATTTGGCATTCCAAGATGATTTTTTCTAAGGCGCTGAGGTGAAACATGACAACTGATTTTTCACAAGATCATAAAGACGAAAAAAATCAGATGCAAAGCGCCGATTTAGACGCATTGCTCAATCAATATTTTAAAGGCCGTGTCGTTCGAAAAGATCTGACAAAGCAATTGAAAGAAGGCGCTAACGTCCCAGTCTATGTGCTTGAGTATTTACTAGGCATGTATTGTGCGTCCGATGACGACGAAGTCGTAATGCAAGGCCTTGAGAATGTGAAAAAAATCTTGGCTGAGAACTATGTCCGACCTGATGAAGCGGAGAAAGTGAAGTCACTTATCCGTGAACGCGGAACGTTTAAAATCATCGACAAAGTAAGCGTTAAGCTCAATCAGAAAAAAGACGTCTATGAAGCTGCGTTGTCGAACCTGGGGATCAAGGATGCCCTTGTGCCGACCAAAATTGTACAAGACAACGAAAAATTATTAACTGGCGGTATCTGGTGCATTATTACCGTGCAGTATTTCTTTGAGGAAGGTCAGAAGACATCACCTTTTTCCATTATGAGTTTAAAACCGATACAAATGCCGTCCATGAATATGGATGAGGTGTTTTCAACCAGAAGACATTTTAGTACCGATCAGTGGATGGATGTGTTGCTTCGTTCCGTGGGTATGGAGCCAACCAACTTAGAGCATCGGGTGAAGTGGCATCTTATTACTCGCATGATCCCATTCGTTGAAAACAACTACAACGTTTGTGAGCTCGGGCCAAGAGGGACAGGTAAAAGCCATGTCTACAAAGAGTGCTCACCAAATTCATTGCTTGTCTCGGGCGGACAAACGACTGTGGCGAACTTGTTCTATAACATGAGCTCGCGCCAAGTTGGGTTGGTTGGTATGTGGGATGTTGTCGCATTTGATGAAGTGGCCGGTATTAACTTCAAAGACAAAGACGGCGTTCAAATAATGAAAGATTATATGGCGTCAGGGTCTTTTGCCCGTGGTCGTGATTCAATCGAAGCGAAGGCTTCCATGGTATTCGTCGGTAACATCAATCAAAGCGTTGAGACACTGGTTAAGACCAGTCATCTGTTGGCACCTTTTCCTGATGCCATGATTGACACTGCTTTTTTTGACCGTTTCCATTCCTATATTCCTGGATGGGAAATACCGAAGATGCGTCCTGAGTTTTTTACCAATAGTTACGGATTAATCACAGACTATCTTGCTGAATACATGCGTGAAATGCGCAAAAGAAGTTTTGCGGACGCTATCGATAAGTTCTTCAAACTCGGTAATAACCTTAATCAGCGTGATGTAATTGCTGTACGCAGAACGGTTTCGGGCTTGTTAAAGCTACTACACCCCGACGCACAGTACACAAAAGATGATGTAAGAGCCTGCCTGACCTATGCGCTGGAAACTAGACGTAGAGTCAAAGAGCAATTGAAAAAGCTTGGCGGAATGGAATTTTTTGATGTGCACTTTAGCTACATCGATAACGATTCATTAGAAGAATTCTTCGTCAATGTACCGGAACAAGGTGGCAGCAAGCTAATTCCTGAGGGCTTACCTCGCGCTGGTGTCGTGCACTTGGTTACTCAGGGAAGTACTGGGCAGCTTGGGTTATATCGCTATGAAACCCAGATGATGGCTGGTTCTGGTAAACACTCAGTGTCTGGCCTTGGTTCGAATACCGCAGCGAAAGAAGCTGTGCGTGTTGGCTTTGATTATTTCAAAGGTAACCTGAATAGAATCAGTGCGTCGGCGAAGTTTTCTGATCATGAGTATCACCTCCATGTTGTTGAGCTCCACAATACTGGGCCAAGTACAAAGTCATCGCTCGCTGCATTAATTGCGTTCTGTTCAATTCTGATGAACCGACCGATTCAAGAGCAGATGGTTGTTTTGGGAGAGATGACTTTAGGTGGTGTCGTCAATCCTGTTCAAGATCTTGCAGGCAGTCTTCAGTTAGCTATGGACAGTGGCGCAAAGCGTATTTTGCTCCCAATGGCCTCAGCCTCAGATATTCCAACGGTTCCTGCTGAGTTGTTCTCAAAATTCCAGATCAGCTTTTATGCAGACCCCGTCGATGCTGTGTTTAAAGCGCTTGGGGTTAATTAAGAAAGGCAAGGATGCATAATGAATATTCTTTTAAGTTTTACGGGGTTTAATGACCCTTTTAGTAAAGGTCTAGTGGAGCAAGAAGAGCAACCAGGCCCAATACTTAGTGTGTTAAAAGCCAAAACCTTCCAGATCGTTTACTTGTTTGACACTCCAGCTACTCGTGAGGCCACTAGTAATACAAAAGAAGCTATCAAGAATTTGTATCCTCAATGTATTGTGCATGTCTTGGACATGAAGTTATCAGATCCGACCAACTATCATGATATTTTCAAAGGACTGAAAGAGTTCGCTCTCACCATTCAAGATGAGCATAAACATGCAAAGTTCTACATATCGGTAGCGTCGGGAACACCGCAAATGCATGCTTGTTGGGTGCTGCTGGCAGCATCAGGTGAAATTCCTGCCAAGATTCTTCACGTAAGGCCTCCACGATTTGTAACTAAGGACCGACCACTGCTCAGTGAGATAGAGCTATCATCCGATGAGTTTCCTTCGGTCAGATTCAAATCCTCCAGCTTCACGATTGATGAACATGAGATGGATGTGGATTCGGTCAGAGCACAGCTCGGGATTGTCGGAGATCATCCGGCTATGCTCAAAGCCCTTGAGATGGGTGCCATGCTGGCCTCATCGCTAGCTCCAATTTTGATCACAGGTGAAACCGGCACCGGAAAAGAATTGTTTGTCCGCTATGTCCATGCATTGAGTGGTCGTCCACAGGAAACCTTTGTCGCTGTAAACTGCGCTGCAATCCCTGAGGATCTTGTTGAAAGCATTCTTTTTGGACACAAAAAAGGTGCCTTCACTGGAGCGGTGAACGATCAGACCGGAAAATTTGATGCGGCTGACAAGGGGACGCTGTTTCTCGACGAGCTTGGAGAATTGCCTCTGCCTGCTCAGGCTAAACTTTTGAGGGTGCTTCAGGATGGTATCGTTGAACCGATCGGACAAAGTAAGGGGCATGCCGTTGACGTTCGGATTGTTGCGGCCACCAACCGAGAGCTTCGCAAGCAAATCCGCCAAGGCAGCTTCCGGGAGGACCTCTATTACCGGCTGAATGTCGGTGAGATCAAACTGCCTTCTTTGCGTGAGAGACGTTCAGATATTCCCAAACTGGTACTCAATATCCTAGATCGTTTGAATACTTCTTTGAAAAGACATCGCCGACTAACTACCGATGCACTTAATCGTCTGCAGGCCCACAATTGGGAGGGGAATATTCGAGATCTTGAGAATGTCATCGAACGCTCTGTAAGGCTGAGCCGATTGGAAGTTCTGGATGCTTCAGACCTGCTTATTACCGAACCGATCACCTATGCCGATCCATTGGATGCTTTACCCGAGCCTTACGAGGGATTTTCTCTGGATGAGTTTCTCGGCAGTGCCCGCAAGCAGATGATTTTGAGAGCGCTTGAGGCCGCGAACGGCAACCAGAGTCAGGCAGCGAGAATGTTAGGTGTAACCCCTCAGGCGGTGCACAAGTTTTTGAACCAGACAAAACGAAAATTTTAAACCGGGGTTTAAAATGTATCAACCTGAGTTGAAATACAGCCAATACCTGTCCCTTGCTGATGATTGCGCAAATGCAGCAATAACAGCATGTTGCGCTGTTTTGAATTATTTGGCACACCGGTTGCTAAAGACCATGTGCAGAAAGAAACGCAATTGGTTGAAAAAGCAAAAGGAGCAACGATGCCAGCATTCAGAGTCACTTCAATTATCGACGGAGATACCTTCGCGGTGTCACCAGAGTGGAAATGGAACGGTGAGACGGGAACCAGAGTCCGTCCTGCCGGTTACGATGCTCCGGAACTGCACACCGCCAAAGGGCAGAAAGCGAAGGATGCTTTGTCAAAGCTTATCAATGGGCAGCAGGTTGAGCTCAGGACCGCTTACAAAGTGGATCGGGGTCGACTGGTCTGCGACGTGTTTGTCGGGAGCAGAAACCTTGCCGAGTTTTTCCCCGAGTATTGAGAATTGTATGAAATTGAAACCAGCAAACTAATCAGAAGGATGATCCATGTTTGATCCTAAAAAATTCACCACCCCGGCCGCCAAGCCGCTTCCCGTCGTTCTGCTTCTGGATGTCAGCTCCAGTATGTCCGGAGATAAAATCGAGAACCTTAACAAGGCCATCGAGGATATGCTGGATAACTTTGCGCAGGAAGAGAAGATGGAGACAGAGATTCTTGTTTCCGTCATCACTTTCGGCAATCAGGTTGAGCTTCAGGTTCCCTACACCAAGGCTTCTCAGGTGCAGTGGCAAGGTCTGCAGGCAAACGGTATGACCCCGATGGGAACCGCCCTCAAGATGGCCAAGGCCATGATCGAGGACAAGGAGACCACTCCGTCCCGTGCTTACCGCCCGACAATCGTTCTTGTTTCAGACGGGCAGCCTAATGACAGCTGGGAAAAGCCGCTGGAGGACTTTATCTCCGAAGGGCGCTCTTCCAAATGTGACCGCATGGCAATGGCTATCGGACGTGATGCGGATGAGACGGTTCTGAAGCGTTTTATCGAGGGCACGCCCCATGACCTTTTCTATGCGGAAAACGCCGGGCAGCTGCATGAATTTTTCCAGCGAGTGACCATGTCGGTCACCATGCGTACCCAGTCCAAAAGCCCGAACGTTGTTCCAGCGTCTATTGAATTGGATGAGCGCACGAAATCAAATATTGCTGCGTCAATCTCTATTGAGAATGATGATCAAGGTTATTGGTAGGGGAGCAAGATGGATAGGAATCAGGATAATTTGGATTTACCAGCACTGATAGCTAATGGTGCATCTAATGGTGAAGCGCAGGCTGATGCATTAGCGGAACAGATTGAGTTTACTCCAGAGGATGCAAAAAAAACGCGCGGAGTTATAAGTTCATTTATCAGCTCTTACAGGGATAAATCGCCTGACCTATCCAATAATGCTTGGCTTTGTCTTGAATTCTCCAAATATCCAGATATTTGGAGCAATGAAGAAGAGCTCAAACACGCTGCTGATGAGATTGTTGAGGAGGTAGAGGTTTTCGAGTCTTCTCAGCAAGAGTTGACGGAACATCACCGCAAAGGATTAAGCACTAACAACTGGTTGGCGAGGAAAATTGAGCAAGGTGCAACTGCAGGTGGTGTTACTAACGTCGGAGCTTACGCTACGAAAATTGATACCGCCATTGGTATGGCAAACAAAGCAAATATTGATTTGCTTTACCGAAATGATGGCCAGCTGAATCAGCAGCTTAATCTGGATGGCTTTATTGCTGAACAACACCATGTTGATACATTCAACCTTGATGCAGTAGCTAAAGGTAGTGAATACCGTGCCGAAGTTTTACAACCCAAACCCGGCCAAACATATGGCAAAAATTCAGTTGATATTGTGATTAAGGATGGTGAAGGAAAAATTGTACGTCGCTATCAGGCTAAGTATGGGGCCGATGCGGATGCGACAGACACCTTGCTCAAAAAAGGCGATTACCGAGGGCAGCGCAAGTTAGTGCCTGAAGGGCAGTCTGAAGATATTCCTGGAAGCACTGAAACAATCGAAATTGATGGTGTCGAATCTAAGCCGCTTTCTAAACAAGAGGCTAAAGAGAGGCAACGCAGTGCACAAGAAGAAGCTGAAGCCAAACAATATGATTGGAACGAGACAAGCAGGATCGATATTGCAAAAAATATAGGGAGAAAAGCTGGTGCTGCGGCTCTTTTTTCAGTGGGATTTCAAGGAGCTCGCATTCTCGGCCGGAGGATCTGGAATGGAATATCAGGGAAAGACAATAAAAGTGTTGAAGAAGACCTACAAGAGTTTGTGCAGAGCTCCCTAAAATCGGCAGCAACTTCGGGACTAACCGTTGCTATAACTGGTGCTGTAACCGTAGCGGTAAAAAGTGGCTGGTTGGGTAATGTGTTAAAAAACACACCCGCTGGAAGAATTGCTAATGCTATTTGTATCGGTATTGAAAATACCAAGATTCTCTACAAATTCGCAAAGGGAGAAATTACCGGTGCAGAAGCACTAGATCAGGCTGGCAGTGCCACATGTAGCCTTGTGGGAGGACTTGCTGGTGGAACCAAGGGAGCTAGCATTGGTGCTGCGCTAGGAACAGTGCTAGGACCAGTTGGTACAGCTATTGGTGGTGTTATCGGTGGTGTAGTAGGTGGAATTGCAGGAAGTACGGTTGGTGAAGCTATATATGAAGGTGGAAAGAAGATTGTATCTACAGTAGTCGAGTCCTTTAAATCAGTTGGCTCAGCAATGTATAGCGGTGTTTCATCGGTATGTAGAGGTGCGGCCTCTCTATTGGGGTTTTAAGTATGGATATAAAAGGAATTATTGAGGCTGTTCGTTCTGGTGTATCAGGAGTCCAGATTCTAGGACGAGACTTCAATCGAATCGATGAGGAAATCGAAGTTATTGCCATGCAACTAAACTTCACAGTAAAGGAATGGAATCTGGGGTATGGCTGGGTTGATTTTAAGACTAAACGGGCTCTGGCACAGGATCAAGATCCATCAATGTTTCAGGATCTTAAAGCAATAGCTGATGACGATCCAACTGGTAGGATTTATGTTATACAAAACGCCTATTCCGTATTGAAAGATGACATTAGAGCTATTGCCAGATTGCAACAGGAACTGTTAAGGATTAAGCGTCATTTTAAAGGGCATGCTGCGATCTTTTTAGTGTCTAAAGAGAGTATAGAATTCCCTGACCTTGTGGATCTTTTGCTCCCTTTCTCTTGTACTCCTATTTCGTTATCTCAAGTTGATGAGATAATTCACACGCTCTTAAAAAATTCTTCTATCTCTGTTAATACCGCAGTGAGAAATTCGCTTAAATCCGTATTGTCTGGGATGGAGCGAGACATGGTTTTTCGAATACTCGAAACGCTGAAAAATAAATATGCGGACAAATTTCCACAGGAATCTGTGGGGGATGCTTTGGCCTTAAAAAAGAGAGCGTTATCTCGCTCAGGTTTATTGGAGCTGGTCGATAGTAAAATAGAAATTGACCAAATAGGCGGCTTGGAACGGTTAAAAAGCTGGCTACGTAACAAGAAGCACATCATTGATGATTTAACAAAAGCCCAGAGCTTGGGTATCTCGCCCCCAAAAGGTGTCTTGTTAGCAGGTATGCCTGGATGTGGAAAATCTATGACTACAAAAGCGGTTTCTTCATTATTCAATGTTCCTCTTTTTCGCTTAGACATCGGTTCTTTGATGGGGAAATTTGTGGGCGAGAGTGAAGCCAATATGAAGGCCGCCTTAAAGATCGCAGAACAAGCGAGCCCTTGTGTTCTGTGGATCGATGAACTTGAAAAAGCTTTTTCAGGTGTTAATGGAGCTGGCGGAAGCGCAGAAATCACAACACGTCTTTTTGGTTATTTTCTAACCTGGATGCAAGAGAAGCCGGGGGCTGTATTTGTTGTTGCGACGGCAAATGACATTTCCAATATCCCACCAGAACTATTGAGACGAGGACGGTTTGATGAAATTTTTTATGTTAATTTACCTGGTGAACGTGAGCGAAAACAGATTTTCACCGTTAAAACAAATCAACTGACCCATCCCCCTAAAGGACTCGACCTTGCAGAGTTGGCAATCCTGACTAAAGGCTTCTCAGGAGCAGATATTGAATGTGTCATCAATGATGCGTTAGAAGGTTTGTTCCGAAGTAATGAGCCTGTTCTAACTCAAACGCTAATTAAGAAGCACATTGATCTAATTACGCCAATAAGCATTGTTCTTAAAGAGAAAATCTCGATATACCAAGCGTTGTTTGAGAAATTTAGTCTCAAAGCCGCCTCCCTTGCAGACGAAGACCTTGATAGCATTGATGCACTAAGTGATAGCAATGCTCTGTCGGATAGAGAAAATGCTGCATCAAATGAGTTTATCTCATCTGAAAAGCTCATAGAATTAGTTAAAGATCAAAGCCCTTCAGTTCGCGAGGCCGCCTTAAAAAACCCTCAATGTCCGCATGCAGCCTTGCAACAAGTGGTAAGTCAATATAGAAAGTTTGATTTCAACAAATCCGGCTCATGGAGTGACAACGAAGTAACAAAAAAAGAGTTCGAGCTGGCATTGCAGCATCCCAATATGAGTGCGAAGCTCATTCTCGATCTCTATAAAAAGAAATTGATTGATGCAAATAAGTTATTGTCACTGGCCCATAAGCTTGCTGATGAAGAGCGAAACAAAGTATTTGATACGGCAACAATAAAATTACCTCGGTCTATCACAACAGGTACGGTTCAGAATATTCCTTGCTTTACAGGCAATATTGTTAAATATAACGACATTCTTATTGAAATAGATAATGAGGAAGGTAACACCCAAAAAGTCAATGCTTCTGTTGACGGACTTGTTGTCAAGGTATGCGTCAAAGTCGGTGAAACAATTAATGCGGGTGAACAGATAGTTCAAATGCTAGTACCAAAAGTCAAGGGAGTATAAATTGAAGAAATATTTAATGACATGGTACGGAATGACTGATTTCAGGGCCTCACTCAGACTGGAACAGACAACCGGCCCCGTTCTGGGCGCTTTGCTGGCGGAAGATTACACCGACGTGGTCATCCTTGGTTTTACGCACCCGGATAAATCCGAATGCAAAGCTGATGTATTTCAGCAAAAAACTGCAGGTGTTGAAGACTCTGACCCGGCTGCAGCGAGACAGTTTGTCGACCTGTTTTCAAATACAGGGGCTGCGCACAATCATTTTAATGAATGGCTAAAGAAACAGCTTCGGGATGCCGGTAAAAAGGTCGATGTGCGTTTCCACTCTGTGGAGCTGACGCATCTCAATGACACGGAGGGCATCTATGAGGCTGCGACTCAATCCCTGCATGCGGTTGCAGCATCTGAAGGTGAAAAGCTCGTTACGCTCTACCTGAGTCCGGGGACTCCGGTTATGGCTTTCGTCTGGGCTTTTGCGGCCCTGAGGCACCCAACGCTAAAAAAACGCCTTATCGCATCTTCTCACCCAGGAAGGCCTCCAGAAAGCATCGTTCTGCCAAATGAGTGGCTGGAATGGCATGGAATACAGGTTCGAACAGCTAATACGGAATCTGACCAATATGATGCCATTTTTCACCTGTTCGGCGAACAGCGGATGCCGAACCTGCTTGGCGTGCTCCAGTTTTCAAGCAGTAAGCATATCTTTGTGAATTCCGCACAGTTTCCAGCCGATGTCATGAAACAGTTTATTGGAGAAGCTGAATACGCTGAAATTGCGGTGGACCCATATGACCCTGAGAATGTCCGAACCACGATTTTGGATCTGATTGAGAAAATGCCTGTTGATTCGAAGATCGGCTTTAACTTAACGGGTGGAACCAAGTTGATGTATGCAGGGGCGCTTGCCGCCTGTCGTAAGGTAAATGCAACGCCATTTTATTTCGATTTTTCAAAGAAACAGGTTATCAATCTTAATAGTTTTACTAAAAGTGAGATTGTTTCAATAGATTCGGTTGAAACATTTCTGAAGTTGAACGGTGATGGATTAACAGTATCGAAGCCTGGTCTTACAGAACAAGAACTTTCTCGAGAAATTATTAATGCCTCTCAGATAATCTGGGAAAATCGTAACTTGATCGCGTCAAAGTATCGTGAGCTGAAAAGTTATATTTCTGATGAATCATTCAAGAGTTGGGGCGATGATTTCTACGCTGAACTGACAATTGATAAACAAGCAAAGCTAACAATTGGCGGTAAGTCATTTGTGTTTAATGAATTCCCTGATTTTCTTGAGTTTCTGATGGGTAAGTGGCTAGAGGTGTATGTTTTTAGTGTGTTACTTCCCTTAAAAGAATCTGCTGTTCTAAAAGATTTACGCCTTGGGTTAGAGGTGTCTGTTGTGGACGTCGACTCCAACGATAACTTTAAGTATTACCATGATGGGTTTAAAGAAAATATAGGTTATCAAGAGTTTGATGTTATTTGTACCGATGGATATCGCTTATTCATTATTGAGTGTAAAAGTGGAAAGGTTGAAGCGAACCATGTTTTGAAGCTGAGTGAAACTGCCAAACATTTTGGTGGTGTGAAAGGGCACGGAATAATGATTTCGTCGTTTCGTCCCCCACATCCTGTGATAAAGCAAAAATCAGATGATCTTATAAATGTGGAATGGTTTTTTGGTAGTGGTGCCTCTGAGCATTTGCTAAATTTTTTCGGGAAAATTTGAGATGGAACTTTTTGTTTTTGTAGATGTTTCCGGCAGTATGAATGAAATGGGCAAAATCCATCTTCAGCGGAATCTTTGCCGATATGCGGCTCAGTTAAGGCTCATAGATAAGGAAAAATATTCGGGCTTAGACATCCGTTTTTATCAATGGGCGCAGAGTGTTGCCGTGGCCGTTTTGCAAAGCGACGGGGATATCCCTGACTTAAACGCTGAAGGCTCATCGAACCTATGTGTTATCTCCGAATTTCTGTCCCAGTATCAGAGTGATACCGGGAGATTAATGGTTCTCATTCTTTCTGACGGCAATTTCCCCAATTCAGACATCGTAAGTTTTCAGAAACAACTGGGCACATTTAGCAACCTGATCATCCGGACAGTTGCCGTCGGCGCAGATGCTGACCTGTTGAAGTTGAAGAAAATTTCCACAAATAACACTGTTTACCTTTCGGAGAACATAGCTTCAGCGATTGACAGCACAATCTTTGGTTCTGATGAGCCGTTGACCGCGCCAGTATCCACAGCCGGGATTCTGGAATCCGCACCGGCTGAAACAGAAGAACAAGAGGAGGATTGGGATGCTTGATCAACTCTGGAATAGCTGGGGGGGCTCAGTAATCGGCCCCCTACATGTTAAAGCCGGGATTCCCAATCAGGATTCTTGGATGGCACGCCGGTATAAATGGGGAAATGTCGTTGTTGTATCGGACGGACTGGGCAGCAAGGCACATTCAGATCACGGTTCAAAAGCCGCCTGTCTGGCTGTATTTGAGGCAGCCAAGAGCTACCAGAATACCCCTGATGCCAATATCGTTGATATTTTAAGGCTGATTCATGCCAACTGGCTCGTGAAAATAGCTCCGTACTCTTCAACAGATTGTTCGGCCACATGCCTTTTTGCCATCCAGATCGAAGGGATTATCACTCTTGGCCGCCTTGGTGATGGAATGATTGTAGCCCTTGGAGAAACTGAAGAAAACCACCTTATCCTCAGTGACAACAAACAGGATTCCTTCTCGAACTATACAAACAGCCTTCAGCAGGAGTTCAAACCCGATCAGTGGGAAACCGCGACGATTGAAAGCGCGGTATGCAATGCAGTTGTGCTATGCACGGATGGCATATCCGATGACCTGTTACCTGAAAAGCAGATGATCTTTGCACAGGAACTCTACTCGACTTATGCAGACCTGGAGTCGGAAGAAAGAAAGAGGGATCTCAAACGGTGGCTCAATGAATGGCCTGTCCCGGGACACTCCGATGACAAGACGATTGCCTGTCTGTTTAAGAAAGGAGGTTCCCAATGAGCCAAAGATTCAACGAGTATGTGGATGAATATCAGAATGTACACATTCAAGACAAGGTGCTCGGCCAAGGTGGCCAAGGCGTTGTTTTCCGTACCAAGGACCCTGATCTGGCGATTAAGCTTGTTACAGATGAAAGCGGGAATCCTGTCACCGATGAGGAATCGGTGGAACGGTATTCAAAGCGCTTTAAGCGCGTCCGGCTCCTTCCTCTGCCGGAAAGCCTGAATATATCCGTACCGGCAGCGCTGCTTCAGAATAATGCCGGTTATGTAATGCAGCTTTTGAGTGAGATGGTTCCGTTCAGCCATTTCTGGATAGATGGCAAGTCCGCAGAAAAAATTGGTCCCGGCGATATCCCGGCATGGCTTTCGGCAATGCCGGAGAATGAAGCAAAGAAGATTGTTCATTATTATAGAACCGGTGGGCTCAGACGCAGACTTCATGCGCTCTACAAATGCGCATCATTGCTGGCACGCCTTCACGGCAATGGCATGGTCTATGGTGACATCTCTCCTAACAATATCTTTATTTCAGAAGGGCTTGATGATTCAGCAGTCTGGCTGATTGATGCCGACAATATTCGATTTGAAATCACCGCAGGCGGAAGTGTTGTTTACACGCCAAAATACGGTGCTCCAGAATTGATGCAAGGCACAGACGGAGGAAGACCTCAAAGCGATTGCCATGCGTTTGCGGTCGTGTCTTTCTACCTTCTTTCTATGCTGCATCCATTTAATGGACAATATGTAGAAAATGGAGGTGGTGGTTGGGATTCCAGTGAAGCCGATAAAGTATTAGAGAAAGATCCCGTAATCATGGAAAGGCTAAGGGGGATAAAGGAGGCCCAAGAGTGGAGTTGGGAAGAAACATATGCATATTCAGGATACATCCCTTATGTGGATGACCCTGCCGATGATAGTAATACCTCAACTCACTGTCTGCCCAGATCCCTTCTCCTTACAGAGAAACTGACCACGTTATTTGAGGGCACATTCGGCCCGGGCAGGACAACCCCATTGCTGCGGCCGACCATTTATCACTGGCCTGAAGCTTTCGCTCAGGCAGCGGATATGACCGTCACGTGCCCTAAATGCAGCATGAGTTATTATTACGATTATAAAGATGCTGACACAGGAAAAGAGTGCTGCCCATATTGCGATGCACAAAAACCGCTAATGCTCATTCTTGAGTCTTATCGGTGGAATGGACCTGACAAGCCCCTAAACTCACCATGCTGGCGCTATGTACGTGAGATCTCGCAGGGTTCAGAACTGACAGTGCCGAGACGAGTCTTTGATGAATTTGCAATGCTTGATTCGGACACAGCAGAGGTGCTCATCTCTTCAAGCGATAATGGCATTCTGATTAAAAAGTCAGACCACGGAAAAGCCGATTTGTCCGTTGCCGCTGACAGCCACCCGCAAAGTGGTTTTCAGAAGGTTTATTCACAGATGAAAATAGACCGGGCAACGCCGGATGTTCAGTTTTGGATGTTCGCACATTTGAATAGTCCTCGGTTGGTTAAATGCATGATCAGCGGAGGTGGCAAATGAGACTGAAAGACATAAATGCTGAAATCACCTTTGAATTATGGATGAAACCGGAGCTGTCCGGAGAGACTCCAAACACGGGTGTTGGATATATCGCCCCTAACAATGCCGGGCAGGCATACAGATTAAGAATCGATGGCCAGCAGTGGAGCGTGGTGCTCCGGGACGCCTCGGCCGGAAAAGATTTGAATTTCCACTTAAAAAGAGGCTGTGCGCACCTTGCCGAGGTAATGCAGGTTGCCAAGGACGGCAGTACGCTTGTGAAAATCATCTTTTTCAATGGTGAGATTGTTGAAATTGGTGATGTGGAGATCGGCATTGATGAACGCATAGAGTCAACAGCTAAACGAAATGGCATTCGCTTTAATGGAGCTGAAGAGCTGGGAAGCGTATTAAACGAGAAATGCAAAATCAGCGTTGGCAACGAAGATTTCTTTCTGCTTATGAGTGGCCCATCTGCCAAGGCTGACTTTGAAGCGGATACTCCTGAGGATGAAGACTCGACTGACGCTCAAGCCGTTGTGCAGGAGAAATACCGGGAATTCTCTATCTATGGCGAGAGGGTTCGTATCCCGGTTGAAAGGCGCAATGTCGATAAGTCAAAGAACATCTATTTTGCGACCAAAGCGGTCTTTAGAGATAACCAGAAGAGTGAAGGATCATTGCGTCTGGCAAGGGGTGCGGTCCAGTTTTCTGATTACACTAAGACGGGTCGCATCCGTGCTTTAGCTGCTGGAGCTATGAGTCAGCTTACCAAGGAAACCGGGAGCTACTTGAAACAGTGGGATGAATATGGCGCTATTGAAGGTGAAATGCTGTTGGCAAGGGCGAAAGCCGTCGGTCGAATTGATTTTCATGGCACAGAGCAGACAACAAAAGGAGTGAAGTTTTTTGTGCCGTCTATTCCGGATCAACTTACTGAAGGTGATGAGATAGAGATAACCTCCGAGGAGCCTTTATATATCCAGAATCCGGATCTTACATGGGAAGCCTACAGCACGGCTCTGGAAGAAGAATTTGCATCCAAAAAGGATCAGAAAAAGAACGATGCTGAAATGCCAGCTTCTGTCTATGCCCCAATCCTTAAACTTTCAAAAACCAGCATTGAATTGGACCTGCCGTCAATACCGTCTGGTCCGATGTTTTTGATTCTGTCCATCAATGGAGACAAAATTCAGATTGAAAGACGAATGCGGGCACGCTCAGCCATTCTGGAAGGACGCTGTGCTAATCCGCTTCTCGGCCTGTTGATTGAAGAAGGAGGAACACTCCCGGACATACAACGCGTCTCCAAACTGAAGCCTTTGACGTCCTTCGTGAAAGAGAAGATTTTTAAGCATCCGCCCACAGACAGGCAGGTGGAGGCCATCGACGTCGCATTGAACACCCCGGATATTGCTCTTATTCAGGGGCCTCCGGGAACAGGCAAAACAACTGTAGTCACGGCAATTCTTGAACGGCTCAATGAGGAATATGACAAAACCAAGTCGATAAGAGGTCAGATACTTGTCTCCGGCTTTCAGCATGATGCGGTGGAGAACATCGTTGCGAGACTGAGTGTTAATGCCCTTCCGGCAGTTAAATTCGGCAAAAGGTCTGGTGATTCGGAGTTTACGGCAGATGCCGTTACTGAAAAAATTAACAAATGGTGCTCCAATGTCGCCGAGAATATTCGTATCAAGAATCCTCAAATTGCTCAGACGGAAGATCAGGTAAGACTGGCTGAACTGTTTGTCGCATATTCATTGTGTCCCTCGAAGAACAACACAGTCAGTTTAATGAAACGTATTCTGGATTTGCCCAGAGACGTGATTTCTGAGGATATCACCAGTGAGGCAGAAGAAATCATCAATTCCCTGCAAACCGAACTGAAGTCGAATGATCCTTCCACCTTGCGGCTCGTTAGAGCTCTGCGTGTCAGTGAAGCAGCCTTTGTTGACGACGGTGCCGCAAGAGCTGTCGATTTGCTGGATAAGATCGAAGACGAACTGGCTAATCCAGATTTAAGCGTTCTTGAAAAAGCGGCCCGTTGGCGCTGTGGTAAGCCTTTGAGTTTTCTCCCAGAGCTTAGAGAACTGAAAGAATCACTACTTTATAAATATCTGCCTTTGCCTGATTTCAGGACTGAAAAACCAAGAGAAGATGTTTTGAGATTGGTGGCAACGGTATCTCAGCTTCTGGAGAAAAAACTCAATTCAACCAATAAACGTGATGCAATACTGGCTGAGTTTTTACATGAGCTTGAAGACAATCCTGATGGCGTTCGTGAGGCCATAGAGGATTATAACTTTGTGTATGCTGCAACCACGCAACAGGCGGTCGGGAAAGATATCATCCGCTCAAAGAATAAAAACGTCCGATATGATCAGCGAACAGAAATGGTCAGGTACGATACGGTGATCATCGATGAGGCGGCGAGAACCAGCCCGCGAGACCTGCTTATTCCGATGTCTCAGGCGGAAAAAAGAATAATCCTTGTCGGGGACCACAGGCAGCTGCCTCATTTGATTGATGAGGAGGTCGCGAGAGCCTTGGAAGGTGGCGATTCATCCGGTCCGTCGGTTGATGTCGATTTTGTCAAAAAAAGTATGTTTGAGTATCTGTTCAACCGTCTAAAGAAACTGGAGGAGAAAGATGACATCAAACGAACAGTGACGCTGGATGCTCAGTACCGAACACATCCGATTTTGGGGGACTTTGCAAGCCGCAACTTTTATAACCAATACAATGAAGGTTATCGATCTCCTTTAGCTGCTAAGTATTTCTCCCAGAAGTTAAAAGGCATCGAAGATAAAGCAGCAGTATGGTTTGATGTACCTAATAGTAGAGGGCCAGAAGGTTACAACAAAGATGGTGGGAAGAGATGGCGAAGTATAGAGGCAGAAGTTATCGCTGAAAAAACTAATACTTGGATCAAATCGAGAGAATCCAGTGCAGAATTTATGCAGGAACTGACTGGTGATTCAAAACATGCAGGCCTTAGTTTTGGAATCATTAGTTTTTATAAACCTCAAGTATTTGAAGTCTACAGAGAGTTAGAAAAATATGGTATCACGGAGCGGGCACAGGATGGTACATGGCAGATATGTCAGGAATACCGCTTTCTTGAAAATGGCGAAGAGCGGATCCGCATCGGTACTGTTGATGCCTTTCAGGGGATGGAATTCGATATTGTGTTTCTTTCCATGGTGAGGTCTCAGGATATGAACGCCTTGCCGCCTCATATACGCAACGAGCAGGATTACAAAAAGAAGCAGCAAAAACTATTCGGCCATCTCATGTCGGAAAACCGCCTATGTGTGAGCATGAGTCGCCAGAAGAAGGTCTTAGCCATTGTGGGAGACGGCGTTCTTGCAAACAGCCAGATAGCTGTGGATGCAGTTCCGGCTCTGAAAAACTTTTATGATTTGTGCCATGAAAAGGGGGTGATCCTATGAGTGCGCCTTCTGCCAGAAATAAGGCAAAAGATCATCGTCCTAAAGTAATCAGTTTCCGCACAGCATTGGATGGATTGGACATCGCCGCTAGCCAAAGTGTTCTATGGCCATGTCACGCCTTCAACATCTCTATTCCGCAAAAGAAAAAGAGCGGCCTCAATGTGTTTGAAGAAACTGTCTTGAAAATAACCGAGATAGAATCCGGCGACACAGAAAAGATTGCGCTGCTCACTTGTCTGGAAAATGAACTGGTGGCCTTCATTCAGAATCGCCTCAACCAGCTCGGCCTTTTAAATGACCGCTATGAGTTGTCTGAGCATGGACAGGAGCTTCTGAACGAGTGGCAGAATAAATCAGACGGAAATCTGGAATACACCGTGGCCACAGTGTTTGTAGATCTGCTGTCCGGGAAGCTTCTTCCTTATGTCAGCACGGAGCAGTTGAACTATAAAAAAATAGAGAATCTTTACTCAAAAGAGAATCCTCAGAAAAAAGGTGAGTTTGAACACTATGTAAATTTCTTCATTAACCCTACTGATGAAAAATGGATTCGTTCAATTCAGATACGCCCAGCAAAAGACTCTTGCTGGAAAGCAGTTCCTGATTCCAACGATATCATCAGGGCCATCAGGGAGTTTAAGAAGAAATATAAACGGCATGCCCTGTTGAACCAAGGTGTCGGTCAGTACCCGCCTCCGGTGCCAATGGCTGAAGCCATATCTATAAATGAGAATCCTGAACTGGTTTACTTGCATTGCAATGTCCTTATCCAGATAGGCAATTCTGACCTTTTGGTGACGGATGGATGCGGTTTTGGCTTCTCTGAAAGCTTTACCAATTACCTTACTTCTCAGGACTGGCAGTGGGTCATAGACTTGAAGAATAAAGGAGTTATCGACAGGCTGAGTTCCGACCAAAGCAATGAAGAGGCTGAGGATGAATCTTCAGCGACGGACGGATTGAAGAAATATCCACGGATAGCACGCCCACTTCGACGCGCACAAGAGTATCTGTCAGACGCTGAAAAGATCGAGGTTGACTCATCCAATGATGAGCAGGAATTCGCCCGTTTGACCGGCTTAGCGGTCGTCGCCTTTTACGAAGCCATAGAATGGGCACTGCGATTTGTTGTATCTGACAACCCTGTGATTCACTGGGAACGCTTATTCTCGTCACAGTCCTACCGGGAAAATGACAAGATACTGCGCTCGTTTGCCACCAAGATTGGGTTTGATGTTTCGGATAGTGTGAAGGCCCTTCTTCAAGTGAAACCCGGCAAAATCAGAGCCGTTGACCGTGGTGTTTCCGAGATGCAGCCGCTACTGGCTCTGGCAATAGCCGGGGCGATAAATGATCCCAACCATCCGCTGAATCATCTGGCCATTGAGGACTCTGGATGTCTCAGTTTTATAAATTCGCTGAAAGAAGTCAGGGATCCGGTATCCCATGGAAGTTCACCAGATGTTGAACTCTCACCGGAAACCCTCAAGGGCTATTGCGATAGAACCACTCGGCTCATCCAGTCGCTAATACCGGATATAACCGAAGGTGCTTATACAGCCAAAACAAGGCAAGGAAGAGATATTGATCAGGTCAGATTGAAGGCCAGGATCGACCTGGATAAGTCATTAGGGCTTGGATTTGTTCAAGCTGTTTCCCCGTCGTTACGGGAAGAATTGGTCAAAGTGACGATCTTAAGCCAGAGTAAAAAACTAAGTGAAGAGCAAAAGAAACAGTACGTTTTTACCCTTGCATCCATAATGCAGCTTTCTCTTCTAGAAGTAGCTAAGGACCGGAGATCATCAGTCAAAAACCGAACAAATCTAAGGGATGAGGCAATTGAAGAAATCGTTCAATCTGGGTTTTATCCTGCGCCTGATGCCATCCCTAAACAAATCAGTACGGTAAATACCAAACGACTCTATCGTGCTGTTCAGGGCTCAAGCACCACTCTGGGAGCTCACCTTCTTGGGGTTTTCCTACTGGGATCAGAAAGTGAACTGATCGAGCTCCAAAAATCAGATCCATCTTTTGTTGAATTTATTGACAAATTGATAATGCTTAGAGGTCACAATGAACCTCTCTCTCATTACTCAAAAAATTCAATTGATGATCTAATGACCTATAAAAACCATGCATTCAAAGTAATCAAGATAATATCGGAGGTCTTCTGATGGACAACAAGAACAAGCAGAACGCCCAGTCTTCTGCGGATAATAAACAGGCAGATCAGACTGATAAAACTATGGGTGCCACAAAGGCTGGTCTCCTGAATAAACAGCAGGAACTGAAGGAAAGGGAATACTCCCTGACTCAAAAGGAACAAGCACTAAAGGCCGCTAAAGACGCGATAGCCAAAAAAGAAGCGGAGCTGAATGACAAACGCGTTCATCTTGAAGAGATGGAGCTTCAGGCAAAAAACGGCTTTCCGCAACTCTTTGAGGAAAAGTTCGCAGCATTCAAAAAACAATTGGAGCAGCGGGAAGCTAAGTGCGTGGGCGATCTGGAATCTCTTGAAGGCGAGAAGGAAAAATTGCGACAGAGAGAGGTGGCGGTACAAAAGGCTGAAATCCAAAGGGACAATGGGTATGCAGATGCCCGGGCAAAGCTTGATGACGAGCTCTTCAAGCTTCGGAAAGAACAGGAAAAGGAGCTGGAGTCAAAACGGGCAAACGCTCTGACTGCCATTGAAAAAGAACTTTCGGAGGAGAGGACATCCAGAATAGCAAGCTTGGAGAAAGAGATAGCTGATAGACTGAAAGTTCATGAGGTGGCGCTTCAACAGGAAAAGGATGAGCTCGAACAAAAAAGAAAGGCTCTCCTGAAGGATCAGGCTGAGCTTGATGAACTCAAGGATGAGCTTGAGTATCAAAAGCAGCGCCTTCAATCCAGCAAAGACCGCCTTGAGGAACGAGAAGCTAATTTGAACGTTGAGGTGGCTGCCAAGGTTGTTGAACGGAAGCAATCTTTCGAGAATGAGAAGTCTGCGCTTAATGATGAAATTGCACGTTTGAGAGAATCTATCAAAACGAGCAGTGCTCTAATTTCAAACTTTGAAGAATTGAAGTATAAGCTCGGTGATGAAGACCCAGCCGCTGTTTTACTGAAACTGAAAACCTATGAAGAGGAAATTAAAAAGCTGCGCGATGACCTTGCCACACGCCCAACACAGGAGATGCGGGAAGCTTTTGATCGCTTGAAATCCGAACAGGGCGAACTGCAGCTGGCCTGTGAGCGACTCTCTGAAGAAAATGAGGCTCTCAGAAGTTCAGCACGCGCTCAGTCGGATCTTGAAATGCAGGTAGCGGAACTGACCGATAAAAACAAATCTCTGCTGAGACGGTTTGAATCAGTGGATGCCGACAATAATCGATTGATGGAAGAGCTGAAACGTTTACAGTCTTCTTACGAGCGTGAACAGGACCGAGAAGCAAGGGTTCGGGACATTGAAACTCCATACATTCATAAGAGTCTGCCTCGTGCGCAGGAGCAAATTAGTGAAATTCAATGGCTTGATAGGATTAGGGCATCTTGCACAAATTATGGTTTGAGATTTCCACGACGAATACTGTATGCGTTTCATACAGCTTTAAAAACTGCTGAGTGGTCACCCATGACCGTTCTATCTGGGGTTAGTGGTACAGGTAAATCTGAACTACCCAGACTTTACTCCCATTTTGGCGGTATCAATTTTCTGAGCCTGTCTGTACAGCCAAATTGGGACAGTCAGGAATCGATGCTTGGCTTCTTCAATTCCATCGATAACAAATTTGATGCTCAGCCAGTTCTGCGTTTATTGGCACAAAGTCAAAAGGCACAGGCTGATGACTATCCAGGCTTAGAAGATGTAATGAGTCTCATATTAATGGATGAGATGAACCTCGCTCACGTTGAGCTCTATTTTGCTGAATTTCTAAGTAAGCTTGAGCTGCGACGCGGTCGCAAAGGCAACGAGGTGCCGTGTCTTGAAGTGAAGCTTGGCGCAGGTATTCAACAATATGATCTGCCTCTTGGAAGAAATGTGCTCTGGGCAGGAACTATGAATCAGGACGAAACAACTAAATCTCTTTCGGATAAGGTTCTCGATAGAGGAATAGTAATCAATTTTCCCAGGCCGGCCACTCTTGAAAGACGCCGTCAGCTGAAACCGTTGGGCGAACAGGCTCCTCTGCTGTCCCGCAAACTGTGGGAGGGTTGGTGGTGCAAAGAAAGCAAATTCAATGACGATCAGATTTTACCATTCAAGGGATTCATTGAAGAAATGAATACCTCGTTGTCCAAGGTTGGTAGAGCTCTGGGGCACAGGGTGTGGCAGTCTATCGAGTATTACATGGCTAATTATCCAGATGTGTTGGAAGCCCAGAGAAACAACGATGACGCAAGCTTGGGCAAAGCAATGAAAGTTGCCTTTGAAGACCAGCTTGTTCAAAAGGTTATGCCAAAACTTCGAGGAATTGAAACCCGAGGGAAATCAAAATTAGACTGCCTAGATAAAATACGAACTCAACTAGTCAATGACGATTATAACATCGTAGAGGACTTCGATCTTGCTTGTGAGTTTGGCTACGGGCAGTTTATCTGGAATAGTGCTAATTATCTAAAAGATGATGCATTTTTGAATGAGAGTAATAATAACGATTCCAGAAAGTCCATAGTTGCCTCACCTGAACAATCAAATTTTCATAGTAGTTCAAAAGTGGGGGATAGTCTTATCCCTAGTGAGCTCAAAAGATTTGCAAGTGATAATCAAAAGAAGCTATGGCAGCTAACCACAAACGAAATAATGAGAGCTATGTCATGTGACGTAAAAGAAGCGAAATCACTCAAGGATTTGTGTAATAAGACAAAGGAGTCATAGATAATGGAAAGAACCATTGAATTTGACTCGATTGAATCTCTTTATAGGGGGCTAAACGATAAAGATGAGGTAAAGACCCAAGCCAATTGGATACTAATAGTTCGCAAGTGGCTGACGGAAGTCTCGGGCTTCGATCCTGTTTCAGGGCATGCCCTGTATACTGGCATTGTCGATTTTTTGAGTACCGTGGAGAGATCGGTGCAGGATGAGTCACCAGAGGGCGAGATAAAGGACCGTATCTATCGAATTGTGTCGCATTCAAAGGAATCAGTTCTGGCAATCATGGAGCATACTCGGGATAAGATATTACGGGAACATGCCATGCTGCCAATACATGCGGCAAGAGAGGTTGACAGCAAAAGTGTGCAATGGCTCAGCCGTCAGCCGGGAAGAACACTCCGCGAGAAACTTTCCGGTAAACCTTATATGAAGGCTGTCAGGCGGAGGTCCAGTGTTGATACGGCAGAAAACCGACTATTAAAAGCTTTTCTACTCCGGCTGGAGCAGATTCTGATTGAAAGACAGTATGCTTTGTCTGCAGCGGCAGAAGAGACCTGTGAAGAACTGCTTGTTTCCCTCCAGCGCTGGCTTAGAACAGAAGATGCTGCTGAAATTGGCAATTGGGGCAATCTTCCGCCCAACAACACACTTCTTCAGGATAAGCGTTATCGAAAAGTCTGGGATGGTTGGCTCTGGCTCCAAACCATCGACGAGCAGATCACTGGGGACAGCAAAAGAGTCCATAACGATATCCTCAGTGTTATTTATTGGAATACCCTTTCCTTACTCAACCATAGTGGTCGTTTTCGAACCGTTCAGCAGCCGGTCGGTCTCGACTATGATAATTTTTCTATCTCCCCAGAATTGCCGGTCAGGGGATATTTATTTCCTGTTGCTGACTCAAAGATCAAAGGAAAAATCAAAAAAATAAACTATGAGAAGAAGTTTGGCTTTGTAACACAAGAAAGCGGTGTTGATTTATTTTTTCATCAAAACAATCTTTCAAGCAAGCTCAAGCTCGATTCATTATCTACTGGAGATGAAGTTTCTTTTGTTATCGGCATCAACCGACAGGGCGAATGTGCTGACGACATAACCCTTCCAGCAGGAATCATTCCTATCGATTTCAATTTGATGGGTGATAAATGGAAGGTACAAGTCGGTGAGGATAAGTATTTATTAAAGATCGTTTCCGAGAGTCTGGTTATAGAGCAAGCTCAGGGCGCAAAAAAGAAATTAAAAATAGAGCCAACAACTCTCAAAGAGATACCGAAGATGATACTGTCATTAGTCGCGGATGCCCCGTTTGAATACTCTGTGCCGACAAATAATCAAAGTGGTCCAATACGGATGGATAGCTCTGTTGTTGACCTGTGTTCTATCCGTCCGACCTTCACGAATAATACAGGTTCTCAGGCGCACCTGCCGTTCAGGTTGCTTCAGCAGCACTGGCCTTTAAATATTAATGGAGGGGTGGTAATAGACTGCGGTTACGCAAAATCAATCGCCCTGCATTCCGATATTGAAACGGTCAGCATGAGGAGCCTCTTTTCACATAGCTCAACACTGCCCGATGCCACCAAAAGCAGTGCATCGATGTTTTTTACTAAAAAGTTGAGTGACTATATCAAGGCAGACAAGCTGACCTATCTTGTCCCTGATTGGGGCAATGACTTCGATCTGGAGGGAATAAGAAAAAGCGTCAATTTTTATTTTGATGAATCGACACCGCTTCCCAAAAGCATAGCTGCTATCTTTGCATGGCAATCATCGAAGAAATTTGTACAGGACAGAGTCCGAGAGAATGATTTTGTGCTGGTGGTTGATTCATTTGACGGCGGCATTTCAATAACCCCAGTTCAGGCAATATACCAAAAAGAGCTGGACGAAATATTGCCTGAGACACAAGGAATGAGCTGGGAGCGACATCCTACGGTTACTATTCCAAACAGTAGCATTCATACTGCCATGGCCCGCAATCTTGACCGTAATGGCTGCCAGACATCTGAAGAACTCCTCCATTTGTTCGGTTTCGATGGTTTAGCCAGTGATTCAGGAGAAGTGTCCTTTGTGAAAGATGACCACTGGTATCACTTACCAGGTTCTATTCGGGAGGCTCTGACTCAGGATTTAGATCTCAACATATTATCAAACCACTCTATCAGTGACTGCCTGAACTCTACAAACAGGGATTGTCGTGGAGTTGGTGTCTTTATCCTGCCTCTTGAGGATACAATCAGGAAACCTGATGTGCGAATGGATTACAAGTGGCTGGGGTCTGCATGGTCACCAATTAAAGGCTGCCAGACTTTAAACAGATGGCAGGAGGAAGTTGATGACATTGCCCTTTGGCGTGATCATCTTCCAGAGCTGTCGATCAGAATTGTACGTGATGGGCACTTTGAAAATTTCTATTTGGTAAAAGATGCGACAGTAACACCGCAACGTGGCAGAACTGTGAATATACCAGTAGAAGAGTCATTTACTCTTCCAGCCGGACAAACGCATTACAGTTTTCCTCTGCAGCAGGGAGAAGGCAATAAAGAGCTGCAGTTTGTTGCATACCTGAAATCGCCAGCATTCCCTTTGAAGAAGGCCACGGCCTGCAAGCTGAAGATGACCTACACCTATGGAGCGGATGATCCATACGAATTGAAATTCATTCCGTTGGATTCAGCGGAAGCAGGTTTTAAATCTATACGGGTTGAATGGCGCTCAGCATCAGAGGGTGAGGCAGCCGATCTTGAGAACTTGCCGGTTCCAGATTTTCCAGCCCGTAAAAGCTGGTCCGATTTTCAGCAATTCCCGAAAGAAGATGGCAAAAGCTTCTCTGACCTTCTGGACTGGTGTTGCTCCAAAATTGCAGGCTTGAATGATCTGATCTCGTTCGATTATGAACAGGAATTTAAATCTATCCTGAATAAAAGAAAAGTCGGCTATTTGGAATGGGGAACCACTGACCGTACCGGGAAATACTATTGCCGAGTCAATGTTGATGGAGAGAGTGTGTTTTGCCACAGTTCTCAATTTATTGAGGCTGTTGATGAAAATTCCCTATATGAAGGATGCCCAGTTTATCTGGATGTTTTTACTAATGAAAAAGGTCCTTCCGGGTCAAATATATCATTTTCAGAGAGCTTACCCTCACTGCTCCAGGAGAAGGCACAGGATACCATCAATCGGAAGCTTTCCAGAACCATGGAGTATGCTGAAAAAGGAATCTTCAGCCTCCGTTTTCCAGCATTAACCATCTGGAATCATGGCCACTCCCTTTCAGAGTCAGATGTGCCTGACCATTTTAGAAACGCGATATTCGAAGGTACTCAAAAAATCATATCAATAATTGAGTCAGAAAATATGCCGGACACCCTTAAAGAGGAGCTTTTCTTCTTTCTGTGTTGTCTACATAAGGATGCCCCCGGGATTGTTGGTTCCCGGCTCCTTGATGCTGTGAAGGATAAAAAGCTTTTGCGGAGGTACTACAAGAATATTGCTTTCGCCATCGGTAATGCCGAACTGCCATACCAACAAAAGCTGTTGGAGAATGTCATCGACCCCATTGATAATGAGGGCCTGACCAGATCCATTACCATGGAGGTTTTGTCGATAGCTTTTTGGCGTTCCAAAACACTGATCAACAAATTGACTAAAGAGGATCTCGTAGCTTTATCTGGAGGCTTATATGGCTGCCTTGAGTTCGACATCCATAAGGTTGTTAATGATGGGAAAGGATATCAGATCGCGACTCTCTGTAAGCACTTGGAACTTCTTCTTGCACTCCTGAGAAGCCGACGGATTGAAGACGAAGAGTTCAAAATGATTTTCGCCCCAGATAATGACCTGACTAAAAAATATGTGGCATTGGTAGATGATGTTTCCAAAATAGTTATCGAAAGTGACATCGAGCTTAAGTCCCGAATCAGCCTTCAAATTGAAAAGCCTGAAATGTTCCGCAACACTCCCGATCTGTTATACGCATTGCGGATGTATCTAACGGGAGACGCTGGTGCAAGCTCGATAGGAATTACATCTGTTTCGGATGACTAGATTGTCAAGCTAACTAAGTTCTATTTCTTATTACCTATCTTGTTATCGTCTTCTTAGTGAACCTTCACACTATCGTGTCGGAGGTTCACTATGTTCAAAAACCTATTTTTTCAAGCCAAAGCACTACCAGAGCTGTCATCGCAACTGGATGCGGAAATTCCACGCTACCCGCCATTCCTGAAGGGGTTGCCAGCTGCGTCACCCGAGGATTTGCAGTCCACACAAGACGAGCTAATTGCCAAACTGCGCCAGGTACTTGGCTTTAACCTGCGTGATTTTCAAAGGCTAATTCAGCCCTGCATTGATCATCTGGCTGCTTATGTTCATTTGTTGCCAGCTTCTGAGCATCATCATCACAGTGGTGCTGGTGGTTTATTACGTCATTCGTTGGAAGTTGCTTTCTGGGCGGCACAAGCAGCTGAAGGGATCATCTTTGTTGCCAGTGGCACACCGGTTGAGAAAAAAGAGCTAGAGCCAAGGTGGCGTGTTGCGGCGGCTCTTGGCGGTTTGTTCCATGATATTGGTAAGCCTGTTTCAGACTTGTCCATTACAGACGAAGATGGACGCTATCAGTGTGCGTATTCTCATGACTTTGATCACCGATTCTCATCAGCTTTGATCGCTTGAT
>ERZ1673962.279-NODE-279-length-40480-cov-6.456178_pt1 | contig 40480 bp, 41 predicted proteins | sample MGYA00580188_ERZ1673962 | MGnify/ENA primary metagenome ERZ1673962 (study PRJEB41334, sample SAMN05608104) | rock metagenome | biome: terrestrial subsurface; feature: shale formation; material: shale | place: USA: Pennsylvania ... | reverse complement strand
AGTTTCAAGTAAAAGCTTTATTTGAAGATGCAAGTGCACAAAAAAGTGATTATTTGCCAACAATAAGTGTAAGCAATACTTACACTCATGCAGATATGAATTATGATAATAGTGACTTTAAAGCACCTTATGATGAACAAAATATATTTTCAGTTAATTTAAAATGGAATATTTTTTCATTTGGAGAGACAAAAAATAGATTTGAATCAAAATATAAAAAATATATTAGTGCAAAATCAAAATATGAGTATGAAAAAAATAGAGCAAATGTTGATTTACAATTGGCAAAAAAAGCATATGAAATTGCAAAATTAAAGATTGACTCTGCACAAGCTGGATTAAAAGCAGCAAATAGTGCATATGAAGTAATAAAATCAAAATATCAAAGTGGACTAATTGATAATGTTGCTTTTTTAGAATCTCTTAGTGAAAAATATGAAGCAATAAGTGTATTAAAAAGTGCTTTATATGATATAGAAGTTAAAAAAGCAAATCTTATTTATCATAGTGGAAAAAATTTAAAGGAATATATTAGATGAGAAAAAGAGTTTTACCCTTAATAGTTTTAATAGTTTTAGGTTTTAATGCTTGCAGTGATGATACTCAAGCAAAGCAACAAGCAAACTCGAAGCAACAAAGACCTGCTTTACCAGTAAAAGTATTTGATGTTAAAAATGAAACACCAACTATTTCAAAAGAGTATCCTGCTGTTATTACACCTTTTGAAGAGGTAAAGGTAATTGCAAGAGTTTCAGGAACTTTAGAAGAAAAGTTTTTTAAAGAAGGTCAATATGTAAAAAAAGGACAACTTCTATATAAAATAGAAGAAGATGTTTATAAAACAAATTTAAATATGGCAAGTGCAAATGTAAAAAAAGCACAAGCAAATTATAATAAATCATTGAAAGATTATCAAAGAGCAAAAAAACTTTTAAAAAGTAAAGCTATTAGTGTTCAAAAATATGATGAATATGTATATATTTATGAAGATTCAAAAGCTCAATTAGAAAGTAGTAAAGCTAGTTTAGAAAAAGCAAAAATTGAGTATGATTATGCAACAGTTGAAGCTCCAATTAGTGGTATAGTTGGTATAAAACAGAGTGATATTGGAGATTATGTTGGAACAAATGCATCTAATTCACTATTAGTTACTATAACTTCAATAAATCCAGTTCATGCTGAGTTTTCACTAACTAAAAATGATGTTGTAAGTTTTATTGAACAAGTAAGAAGTAAAAAGGTATATGTTACATTAGATGTTCTTGGAAAATCTTATAAAGGAGAGATTGATTATATATCTCCTAGATTAGATTTAGATACAGATACTTTACTTTTAAGAGCAAAATTTAATAATGATGATAATAACTTAATTGTTGGTGAATTTACAAAAATCAGTTTAAATAATATTACAGTTAAAAATGTACATATTATTCCAGAAGAGGCTATTTTAAAAACTGCAAATGGGGATTTTCTTTATGTAGTACAAGATGGTATAGCAAAACTTAAACCAATAAAGCTTGGAAGTTTATTACAAAGTGGTGTAGTAGTTAAATCAGGTTTAAAAACAGGTGATAAAATAATTGTTAGTAATATAGCAAAAGTAAGACCTGATACAAAAGTTCAAGTGTTAGGTAAATAGTATGTTTTCTTCATTTTTTATTAAAAACCCAGTGTTTGCTGCTGTTGTTTCTATAATTATTGTACTTACAGGAACAGTATCTATGATAAATTTACCAATAGAGCAGTACCCAAGAGTTATTCCACCTCAAATTATTGTATCTGCAACATATCCAGGTGCAAGTGCTGAAACTATTGCAAAAACAGTAGCTGCACCAATTGAAGAGCAAATAAATGGTGCAACAGATATGATTTATATGAACTCTGTTGCCTCTGATAGTGGAACTGTTAGTATAAATGTCTTTTTTGAAGTTGGAACAAATCCAAATGATGCAAAAATTGATGTAAATAATAGAGTGCAAGCAGCCTTGTCTAAACTGCCTGAACAAGTACAAAGACAAGGAGTAAATGTAAGAGAGAGATCTCCTAGTATGTTGCAAGTTGTTATGCTTCATTCACCATTAAATGCCCATGATATTAAGTATTTGTCAAATTATGCATTGATTAATATAGTTGATGATTTAAAAAGAATTAGTGGTGTAGGTGATGCTACTATTTTTGGTGCAAAAGATTATGCTATTAGAGTTTGGATTGACCCTCAAAAATTAGCAAAACAAAAGCTAACAACAGCAGAAGTTATTGATGCAATAAAAGAGCAAAATGCACAATATGCAGCAGGTAAGTTTGCAGCAGAACCAATTGTAAATAAACAAATGTTTACTTATACTTTACAAACACAAGAAAGAATGAGTACTCCTGAGCAGTTTGGAAATATTATAATTAGAGCAAATGAAGATGGTAGTGCTTTAACATTAAAAGATGTAGCAACTATTGAGCTTGGTGCACAAAGTTATAATATGACAACAGAGTTAAATAATCAACCAGCTATTCCTATTGGTATATTTTTACAAAGTGGGGCTAATGCTTTAGAAACAGCAAAAGCTGTTGAAAATGTACTTGAAAATGCAAGTAAAACTTTTCCTGCAGGATTAGAGTATAAAATACCTTATGATAGTACAGAGTTTGTTGAGATATCTATAAAAGAAGTTGCAAAAACATTTGTTGAAGCAATTATTTTGGTTATTGCAATTATTTTCTTATTTTTACAAAATTGGAGAGCAACATTAATTCCAGTTTTAGCAGTTCCTGTTTCTATTATTGGTGCATTTGCAGGAATGTATGCACTTGGATTTAGTATTAATTTACTTACACTATTTGGACTTGTTCTTGCAATTGGTATTGTTGTTGATGATGCTATTATTGTTATTGAAAATGTTGAAAGACATATGAGTGAAGGAAAAAGTGCAAAAGAAGCTTCTTTTATGGCAATGAAAGAAGTATCAAGTGCTTTAATTGCTATTGTATTAGTATTGTCATCTGTATTTATTCCTGTTGCATTTATGGGAGGATTAAGTGGTGAAATGTATAGACAATTTGCAATTACTATTGTTGTATCTATTGCAATTTCTGGTTTTGTAGCACTTACACTTACTCCATCGCTTTGTGCAATTATGCTTAAAGATGTACATACTAAGCCAAAAGGTTTTTTCAAATGGTTTAATGACTCTTTTGAAAAAGCGACAAAAGGGTACTCTTTCTTAGTTAAAAAAACTATTAGATACTCTATTATAAGTGTATTGTTATTTGGTGGACTTATTTTTGTATCTTATGATATGTTAAAAGATTTAAAAACAGGACTTGTTCCACAAGAAGATCAAGGTACAATATTTTTATTTAGTTACAACCCTCCTGGTGCTTCACTAACTAGAACAGAAAAGCTATCAAATGAGATAAATCAAATTGTATCAAAAGATAACAATGTTGAAGATATAATTTCATTAGTTGGTTTAGATTTAGTTACATTTGGACAAAGAACACATGCAGCAGCTACAATTATTAAATTGAATGATTGGGAAGAAAGACCTAATGCTATGCAACATGCAACTGTAATTAATGAAAAATTTAATAAACAACTAATGGCTACTTCAGATGGATTTACATTTGGTGTTTTACCACCTCCAATTATGGGAATGAGTATTTCTGGTGGATTTGAAATGTATGTTCAAGATAGAAGTGGTGGAAAGATAGAGAATTTAAGTAAATATGTAAATGAGATTGTTTCTAAAGCAAACAAAAGAGAAGAGTTACAAGGTGTTAGAACATCATTAAATCCAAATATTCCACAATATAGAATATTAGTTGATATTAAAAAAGCAAAAGCAAAAGGTGTAAGAGTTGATGAAATCTATAACACTTTAAGTGCAACATTTGGAAGTTACTATGTTAACGATTTTAATTTATATGGAAGAACATATAAAGTAAATCTTCAAGCAAAAGGTGAGTATAGAAAAGGTGTAGAAGATCTTAAATTTGTACTTGTAAGAAGCAAAGATGGACAACTAGTTCCTATTAGTTCTTTAGTAACTGTAAAACCAATTGTTGGTGCAGATATTGTTGAAAGATTTAATCTTTTCCAAGCAGCTAAAGTTTCTGGACAACCTGCATTTGGTTTTAGTTCAGGTGATGCTTTAAATGCAATTGAAGAAGTTGCAAAAGAAGTACTTCCTCAAGGATATACAATTAGTTGGGTTGGTACAGCATATCAAGAAAAACAAATTTCTAGTAGTAGTGCGCAAGCATTTATTTTTGGTATTGTTTTACTATTTTTAATCTTAGCTGCTCAATATGGAAAATGGCTAATGCCTATTTCTGTACTTCTTGCAGTACCATTTGCAATTTTTGGGGCAATTGTAGCTACACATTTAAGAGGATTGGAAAATGATATATATTTCCAAGTTGGATTACTTGTTCTAGCTGGACTTGCAGCTAAAAATGCAATTTTGATTGTAGAGTTTGCTTTACAAAAACAAAAAGAGGGCTTAAGTTTAGTTGATTCTGCTGTTGAAGCAGCAAAAATTAGATTAAGACCTATTATTATGACTTCACTTGCTTTTACTTTAGGAGTAGTACCTTTAGCATTAAGTAGTGGAGCAGGTGCAGCAAGTAGACATTCATTAGGTACTGGTGTAATTGGTGGAATGATATCAGCAACATTTATCGCTATTATATTTATTCCATTATTTTATATTTTAGTCTCAAAGTTAAGTAAAAAACAAAAATAAAATGGCACAAAAAATTTGTAAACATCAAAAAAGAGAATCAATAGCCTTTTCTTGTAAGAGTTTAATCTTACAAGAAGGCTTAAGTGGTTTGACAATTTCAAGTTTAGCAAAAGAGGCTAATATTGGAAAAGGTACTATTTATGAGTATTTTGAAAATAAAGAAGATATTGTTTTAGAATTAGCAAATATACTTCATAAAGAGTATTTAGATGAAGTTTACAAATTAGCACCAAAAAAAAACAGTATTGAAGATAAAATTAAAGTGTTGATTTTGACTTCTTATGAAGAAAAATTTATTGAGTATAGAAAAATTTTCAAAGAGTTAATAGGTGTTTCTTACTACAAAACAAACTGCGCTTTTATGCTTTTTCAAAATCAATGGTATAAACAAAACTATCAATTTTTATATAAATATATACAAAAAGCTATAAAAAATAAAGAGATTAAAGAGAATTCAACTATTTTTATAGATAGTATTTTAAGTACATTTGTAGGATATTTTATTCTTTCTTTTTCCAAATCAGACCTACAAAAGAGCATCAACTCCATTGATTCATATATTAATAATCTTTTTTTAATGCTAAGAGTATAAATAAAACTATTTATACTCTGGTTCTTTAAGTTTTTTAATATTTGGGTTAAACTCATCCATTATTGTTGGTTCTTCACCTACATCTTCATCTAAAATCCATGGTTCTCTTGCACTTAATTGTTCATTACCAGATCGTGCTGGTGTGCTTTCTAAACTTAGACTTTTTAATAATCCAGCTATCATAATAATTATAATAACTGAAAAAGGTAATGCAGCTGTTATAACTGCTGCTTGCAAGGTTTCTAATCCTCCTGCTAGTATAAGTACACCTGTTAATAATGTTAAAATTATTCCCCACAAAACTCTATGCACAACAGGTGGTGTTGTTGAGCCTGCTGATAAGATTGTAGTTATTACTAAAGTTCCCGCATTTGCAGAGGTAATTAAATATGTGGCAATTAAGACAATCATTAAAAATGACATTATTTCTCCAAGAATACCAACTTCAAGATTTTCAAGCATAACAAATAGTGCAGAAGATATATCATTGTTTACAGCTGCAACTATATCTTTTCCTAAAAATAACTCTTCATATAAAGCTGTTCCTCCAAATAGTCCTATCCAAACAATTGTAATAAGTGTTGGTGTTAGTAATACTCCTGCAACAAACTCACCAAAGGTTCTACCCCTTGAAATTCTTGCTATAAACATCCCAACAAATGGAGACCAAGCTATCCACCAACCCCAAAAAAATACTGTCCAAACAGATTGCCAATTTGTATCATGTGTTACATTTGTATGAAAAGTTAATCTAACTATATTTTGTATGTAGTGACCTGTAGCTTCAACTGTTACACCAATTAAGTATTGAGTAGGTCCAAATACTAGTAAAAAAAGTAATACTATTATACTTAACCAAAAGTTTCCAATTGATAAAAGTTTTACTCCTTTATTTACTCCTGAAACAACAGAAATAGTTGCAATAATCATAATTGCACTCATTACTCCTAATTGTAAAAATAAAGATGATTTAATATTTAAAACCTCTTTTAATCCAGCATTCATCTGCTCAACTCCTAAACCAAGAGTTGTTGCAATACCAAAAACAGTACCAAATACTGCAAGGATATCTACAAAATCACCTAAAACTCCATCAACTTTTCTTCCAAATATTGGATATAGTGCAGAACGAATCGTCAAAGGATAACCATGTCTAAAAGAAAAATATGCCATTGTAAGTGCAATAAATGAAAAAATTGCCCAGCCATTTAAACCCCAATGAAAAAAACTAAGGCTCATACCTGTAATAGCTGCTTCTGGTGTCATTTCTGTACCTGTAAAGGGATTATTTTGAAATTGTATTATTGGTTGTGCTACTGACCAAAAAAGAATTCCTACACCCGTTCCTGCTGCAAAAAGCATAGAAACCCAAGAAAAAAATGTAAATTCTGGTTGTTCTAAATCACCTCCAAGTCTTACATTTCTATATCTTCCCATTCCAAGCCAAATCATAAAAGCTAATAAAAATGCTACTAGTAAAACATAGTACCACTCTAAAAAAGGGTTTAAAAATTCTCTTACATCTTTTAAATAATTAGCACTTTTTAAAGGAAAATATCCAGTAATAGCAACACTTAAAAGTATTAAAAAAATACTAAGTATTGACATTTTTTTATTCATTCCTTTAAATATCCCAATATTTGAAATTTCCATAAAAATTCCTTATAGTTAAAATAGAATTTTTTAAGATAACATAAATATCTTAACATATAATTAATAACTCACTTTTGTGTAACTATGCCTAGGTAATCATATTTTTAAAGCTAGAATTAGCTCTTTTTAGATAAAATTTATCAAATTATACTAAATGGATTTTATATATGATAGTAAATATTACTTTACCAAATAACACTTCTTATGATATTACAATTGATAGGTTAAATGAAATATATTATGATACAAAAGTTGTCATAGTTACAAACCCAACTGTAAGTTCATTTCACTTAGAGTATTTAAAAGAAAAAATTACAGCAAAAGAGATAAGTGTTGTTACTGTACCTGATGGAGAACAGTATAAAAATATGCAAACAATTGATATGATTTTAAATCATTGTTTTGAAAACAGACTTGATAGAAAGTCACTTTTAGTTGCTTTTGGTGGTGGAGTTATTGGAGATATGACAGGTTTTGCTGCTTCTATTTATCAAAGGGGCATTAGTTTTGTGCAAGTTCCAACAACACTACTTTCTCAAGTTGATGCAAGTGTTGGAGGAAAAACAGGAATAAATAATAAGTATGGAAAAAATCTTATTGGTGCTTTTCATCAACCAAAAGAGGTATTAATTGATCCTTTCTTTTTAACAACTTTACCAAAAAGAGAGTTTGGTGCAGGTGTTGCAGAGATTATTAAGATGGCTGTAACTTTTAATAAAGACTTTTTTCAATGGCTAGAAGAAAATGATTTAACAAAAGAAGAAAATATTAAAATAGCAATTCAAAAATCAGTTGAAACAAAAGCAAATGTAGTTATTCAAGATGAAAAAGAGAATGGCATTAGAGCAGCTTTAAATTATGGGCATACTTTTGGACATGTAATTGAAAATGAAACACAATACAAAACATATTTACATGGTGAAGCTGTTGGTATTGGTATGGTTATGGCAAATGAACTTGCAGTAAAGTTAGGTCATATAAGCCAAGAAGAAGCTTCAAGAGTAAAAAATTTATTAGAGAAATATAATATTCCTACAAGTTACAAAATTGCTAATGTTGAAGAGTTTTATGAGCATTTCTTTTTAGATAAAAAATCTCTTGATAATAAGATTAAGTTTATTCTTCCAAAAAAAATAGGAAATTGTCTAATTACAGATGAAATAAATAAAGATGATGTAATAGAAGTTTTAAAGGTTTTTAATTAATGAAAAGAGGTTTCTTTACTTATATTTTTGCAGCTTTATTGCTTCTTAACTTTTGTGTTTATGCAAATGAATTAAATGATGATATTTTAGATGAACCAAAAGAGTTAACAGCACAAGATTTAGCAAACCAAGAAATAGCTCAAAGACAAGCAGCTTTAAAAGAAAGAAGTATGCAAGATCTTGCTCAAATTGGCGTATTGCAAAAAAGAATAGAAGAGTTAAATGAAAAGTTAAAAGATAATATTTTATTAAAAAGATATAGTAATTATTTAGCTTATAGAAAAATATCTAAAGAGCTTGAGCTATTAAAACAAAGTGCAAAAGGTAAAGGTAAAACAGATGAGCACTATTCTCAATTAAATAATAAAATTAGAATTAAGCAAAATGAGTTAGAACTTATATCAGAGTATAAAGGTTCACCAATTGGAAGTTTATTAAGTCCCCCAGAAGTTGAAAAATATGAAGATATAACTAATCCTTTTGGAATAATTAATGCCTTATCATATATCAAAAAACTTGAAAACAATAAAAAAGAGTTTATTACAATAGAAAAAGATATTGCAAATCTTATATCTTTACTTGAAAAGAAAGTCTTTTTATATTTGGAACTATATAATTTAGATCAAAAAACTCAATATAAAGAGATTTTAACTTTTTTAGATAAGCAAAAAAAAGATTTTAATATGGTACTTGAAATAGTATCAACAACAGAAGAGGTTTATACAAGAAAAGTTGAACAAGTAACACTAGAGATAAAATCACAAATTTCAAGTCAAATACAGAAAATTTTTACAATTTTTATAATTGTTTTTTTACTATTTTTTATGTCATTTTTGATAAAACTAGGTTTAAAAAAATACTTTTCACAAAATGAGAGTTATTATCTTACAAATAAGATTATTAATTTTTTAGTGGTATTTATAATAGTTTTAATAGTTTTATTTTCATATATAGATAATGTTTCATATGTAGTAACAATCTTAGGTTTCGCATCAGCTGGTATTGCGATTGCTTTAAAAGATTGGTTTATGTCTATATTTGGATGGCTTGTAATTGTAACATCAGGTTCTATTCATGTAGGAGATAGAATTAAAGTTACTAGAAATGGTCTTGAAGTTGTGGGAGATGTTTTAGATATTTCATTATTTAAAATCACTATTAGAGAAGATATAACTTTAACTTCTTATATGGTAAATAGAAGAACTGGAAGAATATTTTTTATTCCTAATAATTATGTTTTCTCAGAGATGATTGCAAACTATACACACTCAGGACTTAGAACTGTTTGGGATGGTATTGATATTACTATTACCTTTGATTCAAACCATAAAAAAGCACAACATATTGCAAAAGAGATTTTAAAACACTATTCTAAAGGATATACTGATATTACTAGAAAACAGTTATCAAAAATGAGAAGTAAGTATCAATTAAGAGCAACAGGAGTTGAACCTAGAGTTTATACTTTTGTTGAACCTTATGGTATTGTAATATCTTCTTGGTATCTTACTAACTCATATGCTGCATTGGTGCTTAGAAGTACAATGTCACCTGAAATTTTAAAAGCATTTATGGCAGAAGATGATATCCATATTGCTTATCCTACTCAAAGTATTAATCTTAATGAAAAAAGAGAAAAACCAGCAGATTTACCAGATGAAGGCAAAATTATATGATATTTTCACAAACAAAACCAAAGGTATATTTTAAAACTTTTGGTTGTAGAACAAATGTTTTTGATACTCAAGTTATGATGAGTAACTTAGAAGATTTTGAAGTAACAAAAGATGAAAAGCAAGCTGATATTGTAGTTATAAATTCATGTACAGTTACAAATAGTGCAGATTCAACTGCAAGGGGTTATATAAATCAGCTAAATAGACTTCCTAAAAAACCAAGAGTTGTTTTTACTGGATGTGGAGTATGGACTAAAGGCGAGAATTTATTTAAAGAAGATAAAGTTGATTCACTTTTTGGTCATAGTGAAAAAGAGAAAATCAATGAACTTTTAAAAAAAGAAGAGAGATTTTTTCAAGCTGGAGATTTAGAACATATTGATGATACTATTGTTGAAGAGTTTATAGGTAAAAGTAGAGCTTTTATAAAAATACAAGAAGGATGTGACTTTAGATGTAGCTACTGTATTATTCCTCATGTAAGAGGTGATGCAAGAAGTTATAAAGAAGATAAGATTTTAGAACAAATAGAAAAACTTGCAAGTAATGGTTTTGGTGAGTTTATTTTAACTGGTACAAATGTAGGAAGTTATGGAAAAAAACAACATACATCATTGGCTAAACTTCTTAAGAAAATGTCACAGATAAAAGGTGTTAGACGTATTAGAATGGGAAGTATTGAACCTATTCAAATTGATGATGAATTTAAAGAGATTATAAATGAACCTTTTATGGCAAAGCACTTGCATATTGCACTTCAACACACTTCAAAAGAGATGTTAAAAATAATGAACAGAAGAAATAAAGTTTTAAAAGATTTAGAACTTTTCGAGTTTTTAAAAGAGAATGGTTATGCTTTAGGAACTGATTTTATTGTAGGTCATCCAGGTGAGACTAATCAACTTTGGGCTGAAGCTATGGAGAACTTAAAAAGATTTCCTTTAACTCATGTTCATGCATTTACATATTCAAAAAGAGATGGAACACCAAGTGCATCTATGAAAGATATTGTAAAAGGTAATATTGCAAAAGAAAGATATAATGAATTAATATCTATAATAGAGAAGAAAAACTATGAGTTTAGAAAAAATAATACTCAAACATTAGAGGTCTTGATAGAACAAGAAAAAAATGGAAAATATATAGGGTTAGATCAATTCTTTAATCAAATTGAAGTTGAAAGTAGTGTTGATTTAACAGGAGATTGGATTTTCCTTGATGATTATGAAAGAAGGCAAGATAAAAATGTCGCAAGATTCAAATAATAAGCTAGACAAAAACTTAAAACTTATGATTTTATCAGCAACCATATTGCTGGTTTTATTTATTTATACTATGTATAAAAGTAGTACTCAAATTGAAGGAAGTTCTTATTATCTAGGGCTTCTTTTTTTATTTTTATTGCTAATAACTGCAATATTTTTAAAACTCAAGCAAAATAAGATTAAAGAGTTTTTTGATAAAAAAGGTATTAAAACAAGTGCTTTTGAAAAAGAGCTTAGTAAACAAAAAGAGCATTCAATATCTAAAGAAGATGTAGACTCTTCAAGTAATATCAAAGCTGTTACATCAAACCTTTCATTTAAAGATGTTGCTGGTATTTCTGAGATTAAGGGTGAACTTGAAGAGATAGTTGACTTTTTAAACTCTCCTAAAAAGTATATTTCCCATGGAGTTAAACTTCCAAAAGGTGTACTTTTAGTAGGTCCTCCAGGTGTTGGTAAAACCCTTATTGCAAGGGCTGTTGCAGGAGAAGCTGATGTTCCATTTTTCTATCAAAGTGGAGCTAGTTTTGTTCAAATATATGTTGGTATGGGAGCAAAAAAAGTAAGAGAGTTATTTATAAAAGCAAAAGCTAGTGCTCCTGCTATTGTGTTTATTGATGAGATTGATGCAATTGGTAAAAAAAGAACTGGTACATCAAATGATGAAAGAGAAGCAACACTAAATGAACTATTAACTCAAATGGATGGTTTTGAGGGAGATAGTGGAGTTATTGTAATAGCTGCAACAAATAAAATTGATGTTTTAGATGATGCCTTATTAAGAGCAGGAAGATTTGATAGAAGGGTATTTTTAAATTTACCAAATATAGAAGATAGAAAACATATTTTAGAGCTTTATTTAAAAGGCAAGAATATTGAGTTTGATGTAGAAAAACTTGCAGATACAACAGCTGGTTTCTCTTCTGCTGCACTTGCTACTTTGGTAAATGAAGCTTTATTAAATATGATAAAAAGAGAATCAAAAGTTTTAGAAGATGAAGATATTGAAATAGCAAAAAATAAATTGCAGTTTGGGAAAAAACAAACAAAAATCTTAAATGAAAAACAAAAAGAGATTTTATCTATCTATCAAGCAAGTAAAGCTTTTGTATGTAAAAGTAAAGTTTCACTTTTTGATGAAGATGTGCCTAAATTAGAATCGACTTATCCCTCATATAATGAACTTATAGAAAATATCAAAAGATATTTAGCTGGTAGTATTGGTGTTGAAGTTATAAAAAAAGAACAACATGCAGTTAATAGTGATGATTTAAAGCATGCTATGAAGATTGCTTTAAATATGGTTGAAAAATATAAGATGGCAAATGATGCAAATGAACTTATAAATAGAGTTAAAAATGAGTTAAGAGCAGAGCTTTCACACAATGCAGTTGAGATTAATAGATTAAAAGAGATTATGTTAAAAAATGAGGTAATTTGTGAAAATGACTTCTAATTATTATCATGGTTTTTGTTTAAGTGGTGAAAAAGAGCTATTTAATCAATATTTAGTTGAAAATGATTTTACTATTAGTGGGTTTTCTTATGGTGCAATTAAAGCTTTTAAACAAGCTTTAAAAAGTGAAAAAAGAGTTGATTTATTGCAACTTTTCTCTCCAGCTTTTTTCCAAATCAATGATAAAAAATACAAAAGAATGCAACTGATGTTTTTTAAAAAAGATGCAAAAGCTTATTGTTTGAATTTTTTAGAAAATATCTCTTATCCTAAAAGTATTGATACTTCAAAGTATTTCAATCTTGGAACTTATGAACAATTAGAAGAGTTATTAACTTATGAATGGAAAGAAAAAGAGCTTAAAGAACTTATAAAAAAAGGTACTAAAATAGAAGTTTATCTTGGTGCAAAAGATAAAATAATAAAATCATATGAAGCAAAAGAGTTTTTCAAAGAGTTCGCAACAGTTTATTTTATAAATGATGCAGGACATATACTATAAATACAAAAGGATTATTATGAGTAATACAGCAAAGATTGGAATAATTACAGCAAGTGATAGAGCAAGTAAGGGAATATATGAAGATATTAGTGGAAAAGCAATAGTTGATACTATGAATGATTATCTTACTTCTTCTTGGGAGCCTGTATATAGATGTATAGAAGATGACCAAAAGACTATTGAAGATACTTTAAAAGAGTTAGTAGATAAAGAGGGTTGTTGTTTAGTTGTTACAACAGGGGGAACAGGACCTGCTGCAAGAGATGTAACTCCAGAAGCAACAGAAGCAGTTTGCGATAGAATGATGCCAGGATTTGGTGAATTAATGCGTGCAGAGTCGTTGAAATTTGTTCCAACTGCAATTCTTTCAAGACAAACAGCAGGGCTTAGAGGAAGCTCACTTATAGTAAATTTACCTGGAAAACCAAAATCAATAAGAGAGTGTTTAGATGCAGTTTTTCCTGCAATTCCATATTGTATTGATTTAATGGAAGGACCATATTTAGAATGTAATGAAGAGGTAATTAAGCCTTTTAGACCAAAGAAAAAATAGATTTCAAAAGAGCATATGTTACTTAAAAATGTATAAAGAGTGTGGCTTAAGTGTAGAAATAATGTTTTATAATTTTTTTATGTAACTTTATGTAATAATTTTATTTTTATTTGATAAAAATTATGAAATATAAAAGTAATTTAGTTTTTTATAATTACAATAAATATAACAACAGTAATTTTAAATAAAAGGAATGTTTTGAAACAACTACTTACTGCATTGATTTTATCGATTGCTATGTTTTTTATAGCAAGCATAGCTTTTAGTACTCAACACTCAATTTTATTAGCAATAATAGTGTTACTTGTAGTACTATGGACAAATGAGGGCTTGCCAATTGGCGTAGTGTCACTTTTGCCTATTCTTTTATTCCCTTCCTTTGATATTATGAGTACAAGTGCTACTACTGCAAATTACTCTAAATCAATTATTTTCCTATTTCTTGGTGGTTTTATGGTGGCAATTGCAACTCAAAAAACTAATTTACATAAATATATTTCAAATAAATTATTAACAATCTTCCCTAATACCCCCAGAGGAATAATTTTTTCATTAGCAATTACTTCAGCTTTTTTAAGTTCACTTATTTCAAATACAACAACTGCTTTACTTTTAATACCTATTGCAATGTTTTTGACAAATGATACAAAATTAAAAGTAAGACTTGTACTTGCTATTGCTTATGGTGCAAGTATTGGTGGTATTGTAACACCTATTGGAACACCTCCAAACTTAATTTTACTAGGTTTTATGGATCAGCATTCAATTGAGGCTATTCCTTTTATAAAATGGATTTTATTAACTGCACCATTGGCTTTTTTAATGTTAACATTAATTCCTTTCTTCTTATCACTTGGCGTTCAGCATCTAAAATTTGATACACATTTAGAAGATAGGGAACATTTGACAAGTGACCAAAGAAGGCTTATGTATTTTCTTGGTAGTTTAATTCTTTTACTTTTTGTAAATTCAAAAATCGAACCTTTTTATTCTGGTTTAGGTTTAAATGAAAAAGGTATTTTACTAGGATATGGTTTATTGATGTTTATGCCTAAGATTGGGTTTTTAACTTGGGAAGATACAAAGAAAATTCCATATGAAATTATTTTCTTATTTGGTGCAGGTTTTTCTATTGCAGCGGCATTTGCATCAACAGGTTTAGCAAATGAAATTGCGCATTATTTACTTGATTTGGTAAATCTTCCTGTTATTTTTCTTATAATATTAGTTGCTGCACTAATAACATTTACAACAGAAGTTACATCAAATACTGCATTGATTTCAATTGCTTTACCAATTATTTATTCTTTAGGACAAGTAGCAGATGTTAATATGACTCTTATTTTGTTTGTATCAACTATTTGTGCTTCATATGCATTTATGCTTCCTATTGCTACTCCTCCAAATGCAATTGCTATGAGTAGTGGTGCTGTTAAAGTAAAAGATATGGCAAAATTTGGATTACTATTTAATATTTTAGGAATTATTTGTATTACAGTAATTGCTTTAGTATATTGGCAGTTTTATTTATAAAAGTATTATAGCCCTTTGGCTATAATACGCAAATGAAAGATATAATAAAAAAACTAGACTTAACAGAGTATATAGAATCCTTCCAAGAACTTTTTTCAAGAAAAAAATCAATCATACTTGAAGGTGATATAAACTTACATTTTAAACTCATAGAAGAACTTTCAAAGTTTGATATAAATGCACCAAAAGAGGTTGCAAATTTAGATAATTCATTAGTTTATATACAAAAACAAGGTATTTTAAAACTTGATGATATTTATGAATTTACTAAAATAATTAGATACTTTTTATATTTAAAAAGATTTAACTTTGAGGGAAAACTAAAAGAGTGGATAGATAAAATTATCATTCCAAGTGATATTTTAAAGTTAGATGATTATTTTGATTCAAAAGGTAATCTAAAAGAGGGTGTTGATGAAGATTATGACAATATTCAAAATGCTATTTATAAAAATAAAGATTTAATTAGACAATCTTTATATAAAGTCATAAATTCATCAAAATTAAGACCATATTTAGTTGATTTACAAGTACATTTAGTAAATGACCAAGAGGCTATTTTAGTAAGAGGTGGATTTAATCATGTAGTAAAAGCAACAGTTGTACATAGATCAAACTCTGGATTTTTTTATGTAGTTCCTCACAATATTAGTGAATTAAAACAAAGAAGAAGTGACCTTATAAATAAGCAAGAAGAGGTTTTATTAAAGTTTTGTAAACAAATCTCTTCAATGTTTGAAAAGCATTTGATGTTTTTAAAATTTATAAATAAAGAGTTTGATAGAGTTGATCACTACCAAGCAAGACTATTTTTTGCAAAAGCAAATGATAGAAACTTTTTATTACCAAGTAGAAACAATAGTTGTAAACTAGTAGAGTTTAGACATCCCGCACTTCATGGGGCAAAACCTATTACTATTGATTTTACAAAATCAGTTATTATGATTACTGGTGTAAATGCAGGTGGTAAAACTATGATGTTAAAATCTATTTTATCTGCTGTTTTATTGTCTAAATATTTACTTCCATATAATGCACATAAATCTTCACAAATTGGAAGTTTTAAAAATATATTAGCAGTATTAGATGATCCTCAAAGTGTAAAAAATGATATTTCAACTTTTGCAGGAAGAATGGTTGAGTTTTCAACTCTTTTTTCAAAGAAAAATGCAATTGTTGGTGTAGATGAGATAGAGCTTGGAACAGATTCAGATGAAGCTGCTAGTTTATTTAAAGTAATAATTGAAGAACTTATAAAAAAAGATATAAAGATTATTATTACAACTCATCACAAAAGATTGGCAGCATTACTTGCTTCAAATAGTGATGTAGAGTTAGTTGCAGCACTTTATGATGAAAAAAATCAAAGACCAACTTATGAGTTTTTACAAGGTACGATAGGAAAATCTTATGCTTTTGAAACTGCAAGTAGGTATGGAATTCCTCACAATATAATCAAACTTGCAAAAAAAGTTTATGGTGAAGATAAAGATAAATTAAACGAACTTATCGAAAGAAGTAGTGAACTTGAAAGAGAATATAAACAAAAAATTCAAAAACTAGATAAAGAGTTAGAGGATACACAAAGAATTAAAAAATCTTTGAAAGAGCAAAAAGAAAATCTTGATGAGTTAGTTTATTCTGAGAAATCCAAACTACACAAAGAGTATAAAGACGCAAGAGAAGAAGCAAAAAAAGCTATAAAAGCAAAAATTTCAAAAGAGGGACATAGACACTTAAATGTTGCTCATACAAAAGCTTCTAGTATAAAAACTCAAAAAATAACTGAAATAGAAGAATTAAAAGTTGGAGATAGAGTTAAGTATAGAACTTCAAAGGGTGTTATTGTCTCAATCAAAGGAAAACAAGCTTTCATTGAAAATGATTCAGGAATGAAAATGAAAGTTCCACTTAAAGATTTATCAAGAAGTGGCAATATGCCAAAACCTACTATAAAACCAAAAACAACTGTTACAGTTTCAAAACCAGAAACAGGACATGTAAAGTTAGATTTGCATGGACAAAGAGTAGATGAAGCTTTAGAAAACTTAGATAAGTTTTTATCTGATGCTTTAATTGCAGGTTTTGATGAAGTATTGGTTTATCATGGAATTGGTACTGGAAAATTAGCAGCAGCAACAAAAAAATATCTTGATAAACATCCTAAAATTAGAAGCTATGAAGATGCCCATCCAAGTAGTGGTGGATTTGGAGCAAAAGTTATAAAACTATAAAATAAAAAAGATTATCTTTTTTATTTTATAGAAACAAATGATTTAATTGAACAATTAATTCTTTCTTTTAAATCACTTGTATCCGTATTCATATAATCAGTTTGGATTTTATAAACACTTTTGTTATTTAGTTTAAACTCCATTAGAATATATCCTGCATAAAGTTTCGCTTTTTTGCTTTTTTTACCCTTGTCTTCTTTGTCATTTTCATAAAGATATGCATGAATAGTTAGATTTTTTTTAACACTTTTATCTTCATCTTCATAGTTGCTTATTATATCTTTTATCATTTTTTCTAATTTTTGTTCATCTAAAATATCTTTTATATTACTTTGCATATATTTTGAATAATCAATACTTATTGATAAATCATAGTTTGAAGTTAGAAAAAGTTCTTTTGCTTCTTGAATATTCGCATTTTTATTTATTTTTTCAAAAGTCGTTGTTTTATTTTGACAAGATACTCTTTTTGTTTTTAAAGGTTGTTTTGTAACTTGTGTATAAACTCCATAACTAGTTGCTATAATAAACAATCCAATAAAAGCATATAATATTTTATTCATAAATATTCCTTATAAAAATTATAATAAAAATAAATTATTTAATATTATCAAAAAAACTAATACAAAGTCAATAAATATAGACAAATATAATAAAAATTAATACAACTAATTATCTATTATCTTGCTATATCTATTTGTAAATCGAAGCTTGTAAAGCTTTTGTTTGTACTTTTTTTATCTTCTTTTTCAATAATAACTCTATTTTGTTTTATACTTTTTTCACCTATTAAGTATTTATTTATATTCTCTATTCTTTGTTTTGTTAAATTTAAAATTGTATCATCTGAAATAACTTGCTTTGATATAATCATATCTTTCATATAGTTTAAATATCTATCTTTTTGGAAAATCTCTTTCTCTTTTTTCTTTACTATAAACTCTTTTTTTAGCTCTTTTAAATTTTTACTATTTTTAAATAAAAGATAGATTTTTTCAATTGCAAGTTGATATTTATCCCCTTGTTTAAACTCTTTCATTGTTTTTTCTATATTTTCTTCGGCTTTTAATTCTTTTAGTTTATTTATATCTTCTTGTGTAAAACTAGGATTTATTTTAATTGCTATATTTGGTCTTTTTTCCATGATTTTTGCAATATTATCTAAAGCTTCCTTTTCTGATGGAAGTATTTTTGCATCTGCAAAATGAAAATCTATTGATTTTATTTCATCTGCTTCAATTCCTAATAATGAAGCTAAAAAACTAAATGGAGCACTAACTGCTTTTACTATTAAATTTGTGAAAGCTTGCCATACAATTGGAGCAATAGCAAACTTTGGATCATCTACATTTCCAGATATTGGAATATCTAAATCAATTATTCCATCAGCATCCTCAAGTAAAGCAATTGCTAATTCTAAAGGTAAAGATACTGCATCTTCACTTTTTACTTCATCTCCAAGTTTTATATCACTAATTATAATACTATTTTTTGCATCAAGATTTGATTTTTTGATATTGTATTTTAAATCAAGATTTAATTTTCCTGTCTTAATCTCTCTTCCTATAAATTTTCCAGAATAAGGAGTAAAGTTTTTAATAGCAATATTTTTAAATAGTAAGTTTACATCTGTAAGCTCTTTTATATTTTCATGGTTTACAAGTCCTGTGATTTTTGTATATCCATATTTGTCAACTTTACCCTCAAGTTTAAGTTCTGTTGGCTTTGAACTTGTAGTACTAAACTCTGAAAACTCTCCATTTAGTTTTGAGACTAAAGTTTTAAAAGGAATAGGTAAGTTCTTATCTTCAAAATTTAATGATGCATTTTTTATATCAAAAGGACCAATTTGCATATTTAAACTATTTTTAGTTTCTACATTTTTACTATTTTTAGCAACTACTTTTTTTACTTCTTTTACTTTATCTTTTTTTGGTAAAGTTATACTAATATAAGGATTTTTTAAAATGCTTTTTTCAATGCTTAAGGTTTTATTAGAAAAATTGAAATTTTTTATGCTTAAATCAATATTTTTTGTAACTATTTGATTTTTTAATTTATCACTTAAAAATAGTGATTTTTTATCTAAATTTATTGTATCAATTTGAATTTTTTCTTTCTCTTTTGATAGGTTTTGTATATCAATATTTAGACTGTTTATATTAATACCTAAACTCTCTTTTTTATTTTTAAAATTTACTTTTGGCTCTTTTAATGATGCTGTTTTTAAAAAGATATTATTATTTTCAAGTTTAAACTTTTCAAAAGTTAAAGCTAGATTTTCTAAGTTTAGTTTATTTGTCGTTTTTAAATCTTCATAATTGATATTTGCATTTGTAATATTTGCACTTCTTAGGTCTATATTCCATGGAGTTTGTTTTTCTTGTGTTTTTTTGTTTTCTTGTTTTATCTTATCTTGATTTATCAAAGTTGTTAGGTTTATAACTTCATCTTTAGAACTTATGATGTTTGTTTTTAGAGCATCTAACTTTATACTATCAATATTTATTTCTTGTTTTAAATAGTCTAAAAATAGACTATTTATACTAAAGTTTTTAAAACTAATTAAAGAGTTTTTTTCTTGAATTAATTCAAAATCTTTAATATCTAAGTTTAAATCTTGTATTGATAAATCAATCTTGTCTTTAAAGCTTAGTTGATAACCAAAATTTAAATCAAGTGATGTTTTATCTGATATATCAAAATTTAGCATACTTTTTTTGTATGTAATTAGTTCAGATGGTTTTAACCTTTTTAAATTGACATTTGCATACATAGATAAAGGCTCAATTTTAAATCCACCTTTTAGTGTAAGTAGAGTATTTTTGTTGATTTTTGTTATTAGTGTTTGAGAAGCAAGGATATTTTTGAAACTTCCCAAGTCATAAAAAGTATAATTTAATTCACTTAGTGTGATTGAAAATGGCTCAATATCACTTTTCTTTTCAAAGTTTATTGTTGCATTTTCAATAACTGCCTTACGAATTAAAAAATTTATCAAATTCTCTTTTGATTGTTCTTTTTCTTGATTATTATTAGTTTTTGTTTCTTTTAAAATTTTTGCAAGATTTATAGTTTGATCTTTGTTTTCTACTATATTTACTAAAGCATTTTTAAGTAAAACTTTTTCAAATCTAATATGTCTTTTATCAATAGATTTAAATATAGAAAAATCAATATAAAATTCATCAAATGATAAAATAGTACTCTTTTTATCTTTTATTTTAAAGCCTATTAAATTAGCTTCAAAAGTAAAAGGGTTAAATTTTAAATCTTGAATAAAAGCCTGTTTTGTGATGTTTTGATTAATAACTTCTTGAAGTTTTGGCTTTAAAAAGTAAGGTAACACAAAAAAACCAAGTAAAGAGTATAAGGCAAATACTGCTATTAATATTTTTAAAAATTTATTGTTTTTCATATAAAACCTTTATTATGGTCTATGTTTATTATAGCAAAATAAACATAACTTAGGTACAATCACACCTAATAAAAGGAGAGAAATTGACAGTTATAGAGTTATTTCAAAAGTTATTAAGGTTTAAATCAATTACACCAGATGATGACAAAGCATTTGATTTTATTGAAGAGTATTTAGGAAATGAGTGGAGTTGTATAAATATAGATAAAGAAGATACAAAAAATAGATTTTATTATAAAAAGTTCAATAACAATCCACAACATCTGTGTTTTGCTGGACACATTGATGTCGTTCCTACTGGTGAGGGTTGGGATGTTGATCCCTTTGCAGCTGATATTATTGATGGTGTTATAACTGCAAGAGGAACACAAGATATGAAAAGTGGAGTTGCAGCTTATCTTTATGCTTGTAAACATGCGAAAAACTTTGATGGTATACTTTCAATTCTTATGACAAGTGATGAAGAGGGTGAGGGAACTTATGGAACTATTAAAGCACTTGAACATTTAAAAGAGATTGATTTTATTCCACAATATGCAGTCGTTGCAGAACCAACTTGTGAAGAAGTATTTGGAGATGCTATAAAAGTAGGGCGAAGAGGAAGTATCAACGGATACATCACTATAAAAGGAAAGCAAGGGCACGCAGCTTATCCTGAAAAATGTATAAATCCAGTACATAACTTTGCAGAGATTTTACCAAAAATTGCTGGTCATAATCTTGATGATGGAGATGAATACTTTGCTCCAAGTAAGATGGTAATAACTGATATAAGAGGTGGTATGCAAGTTACAAATGTAACACCACCAAATCTAAAACTAATGTTTAATGTAAGAAACTCAACAAATACAAAAAGAGAAGATGTAGAAAAGTTCATTCATGAAAAACTTAAGGGATTAGATTATGAGTTCAAAACTACACAAGGCTCATTTCCATTTGTAACAAACAAAGAATCAAAAGTAGTACGTGCTATGGAAACTTCAATATCAAAAGTACTTGGAGTAACTACAAAGCACTCAACAGCTGGTGGAACAAGTGACGCTAGATATTTTGGAGCCTTTGGAATAGAAGCTATCGAGTTTGGTGTTATCAATGATACTATTCATAGTGTAGGGGAAAGAACAACAGTTAAAGAAGTAGAGGGATTAACTGATGTTTATGAGGACTTGATTAAAAACTTTTAGATTTGATTACATTATGTAATATTTTTTATTATTTTTGTAAAAAACTGATAGAATTACTTTATATTCATTATGGAGTAGTTCTATAGAAAACTTACTAACTGATTTTATGTTTCAACTCACAAAAGAAGAGCTCGAAGTTTTGCGGTCACAATTTGTGACCACAAAGTTTTCTAAAACAAGAGCTATACCATACACTTTTACTGAGCAAGGTGTCTATATGCTTGCAACGGTGCTAAAAAGTAAAGTTGCTACAGATGTAACTATAAATATCATGCGAACCTTAACAACTAACAACTCAAAAGAATTAGTTGCATTATTTGTATAATATATTTGACAAAATGTTAATAAAATTATAAAATGTCTAATATATTTTACAAAAGAGATAAAATGGATTTAAAAGAACTAGGATTAGAAATAAAAAAATATAGAAAAGAAAACTCTATATCTCAATCAAAGATTTGTGATGATTTAAAAATTTCACGAGCGACACTTTCTTCACTAGAAAATGGAAGAGGTGTGGATGTGGGGATAAAAAAAGTTATGCAAATACTTGATTATTTGGGGTATGAATTTTGTATTAAACAAAAAAGTCTATTTCCTACTTTAGAGGATTTGAGAAATGAATGATTTTTTAACTGTAAAGGTTGATTCTAAAGTATCAGGTATTTTGTCCTTTGAAGAAAATGAGTATATTTTTTCTTATAAAACTGAAGATAAAAAAGAGTTTATCTCACTTACTATGCCTGTTCGTGCTAAATCTTGGAATAGTAAAAATCTTCATCCTCTATTTGAAATGCACTTACCTGAGGGTTATTTATTATCTATAATCAAAAAGCATTTTTCAAAGTTCACAAAGACTGATGATTCTGGTTTATTAAAACTTATGTCACCAAGTATAAAAGGAAGAGTTTCTTATGAACAAGATTTAAAAGTAGAGTTAAAACCTCTTGTTTTAGATGATTTACTTCATTCTTCAAATGAAAAACTGTTTGATGAACTGGTATCTAGATTTGCTTTAAATTCACCAATTTCTGGAGTTCAACCAAAGGTTTTAGCTCAAATAGAAAACAAAGCTACATTAAAACTTGAAGATTATATTGTAAAGTCTTGGGGTGAAGAGTACCAAGAACTAGCGCTTAATGAATACTTGTGTATGAGAGTTGTTCAAAAAGCAAATATTTGCGTACCTGAATTTTATTTATCCCAAGATAGAAAACTTTTTATCATGAAAAGATTTGATATAAAAGAGGACAACACTTATTTAGGTTTTGAAGATATGTGCGTACTTTTTGGGAAAAATCGTGATGACAAATATGAAGGGACTTATGAACAAATAGCAAAAACCATAAAGACTTTTGTATCACCCAAATATAAAAAAGAGTCTTTATCAAACTTTTTTAAAATGATAGTTATAAATTTTTTATTAAAAAATGGAGATGCTCACCTTAAAAACTTTGGCTTGATTTATGAAGATATTTCAAATATAAGATTGGCTCCTGCTTATGATGTGGTAACTACAACAGTGTATATCAAAAATGATATACCAGCACTTCATCTTTTAGGAAGTAAAAAATGGTGGAAAGAAAAGCAACTTCTAAGGTTTGGTATAGAATTTTGTGATTTGACAGCAAAAGAGGTTAAAGAACTTTATGAACTATGTGTAAAAGCAAAAGATGAGATTATAGAAGAAGCAAAGAGTTATAAAAAAGATGAAGAACTATCAGAATTTATTGATAATTTGATTAAAAAATGGTCATAGAAAAAAATAAAATGCAAATAATAAATTACAATAAAAACTATTCAAAGCAAATACCTGAACTATTTACAAACAGCATTCACAAAACATGCAATAAAGATTATACAAAAGAGCAGTTAAATGCTTGGGCAAAGTTAGATATTGATTATGAGGCTTGGGAGAAAAGATTAGATAAAACAAAACCGTATTTAGCTATAGATGGTAAAAAGTTAGTTGGTTTTGCAGAGTTTTATGAAGATTATATTGATTGCTTTTATGTACATCATGAGTATCAAGGAAAAGGTGTTGGAAAAGCATTGTTACTTTATATTTTTAAAAAAGCAAGACAAAATGAGATGAAAAAATTAAGAGTTGATGCAAGTATTACTGCAAAATCTTTTTTTGAAAAGTATGGGTTTAAAGTAGTAAAGAAAAATATTATAAAAAGAGATAATCAATTACTTATTAATTATTTAATGACTTTTAATTAGAAAAATATTATAGTAATATGAATAGTTGAAATTTATTATTATAAGTAAAAAAAGGAAAGCAAATGCAACAAAGTAGTAAAACAAACTTTTTTATTTTAGGAATATTTATATTCCTAGGTTTAAGTACTTTAGGGTATTTTTTCAAAAATGCTGTTGTTGAGTATAAGCAGTATGATAGAACAGTAAAGGTAAAAGGTCTGTCGGAAAAAGAGTATAAAGCAGATATTGTTATTTGGCCGATTTCTTATACACAAGTTAGTAACAATCTTGAAGAGTTGTATAAAACAGTAGAGCAAAACAATAAAAAAATAGATGATTTTTTGAGTTCAAATGGTATAGAAAAAAGTGAAATAAGTTTTTCTGCTCCTATAATTACAGATAAAGTTGCACAACAGTATGGAAGTGAGAAGATAAACTATAGATATAATGCAAAACAAACAATAACTGTATATTCAAAAAATATTGATAAAGTAAGAGATGTAAAAAAATCTTTATCAAAACTTGGAAAACAAGGTATTGTTTTTTCAGGAAATGACTACAATAATAAAACAGAGTATATTTTTACAAGATTAAATGAAGTAAAACCTAAAATGATAGAAGAAGCGACAAAAAAAGCAAGGGAAGTGGCTCAAAAATTTGCAATAGATTCAAATAGTAAATTAGGTAAGATAAAAAAAGCTTCACAAGGTCAATTTTCAATCTCACAAAGAGATAAAAACAACCCTCAAATAAAAAAAATAAGAGTTGTTTCAACAGTTGAGTATTATTTAACTGATTGATTTATGAGGATATATTTTTTCTCTATTTTGAAAAGATAAAACTAATTTATTAAGAATTGTTCCAGAATCTATATTTATAGCTTTTTGAATAGTTTGAGATTTGTGCCAATTTTCTTTGCCTGTTAAGAATATTGGTAAATATACAATTAAAGCAGCAGAAATAGAACGCGTAGCGCTTTCCCACAAGTAACTAGGCGTGTGATCTACTGCATAGTAATCTGTAGTATCATACTTAAACATTGGTTTTTTAAAAGTAGTAGGTTTTGCAAAGAAAAAACCCATTTTTTCATCACAACTAATATCTATAATTAGACTATTTGGCTTTAAAGATTGACTCTCTTTTTCAATTAGAAAATTAGTGGGATTTGTTGTATCTTGAAAAATTCCATTAACTATAATATCAGCTTTACTAATTAGTTCTTCAAGTGGTGTTACAAAACCATCATGTTCTACAACTTCCATTCGAGAATCATCTGAATTTCCTTCTTGTATTCTTACATAATGACAATCTAAAATCTCTTCTCTGACTTCATGATCTGGTCTTTGAACACAAATAGTAATATCTCTAAAACCATGTGCTTTTAAAGCATATATTGCACCACGACTAACTGCACCAAATCCAAAGATTATAGTTTTTCTTTGATTCCCATAATGTCCATCTATTCCTTTTAGTTGCAAAGCATGTAAAACAGCACAATATCCTGCCATTTCGTTATTTTTATAAAAGGTGTGTCTTCCTATTTGACCTGTGGGCGACCAAATAAACATATCTTCAAAGGCTATAAGTGTTAGTTTTCTTTCTATTGCAATTTGTGTTATATCTTCTTGTTGTACACAGTGTACATATCCCCAAAGTGTTCCACCAATCTTTAGCTCTTTTAAATCTTCAAGAATAGGTTTATTTATTATTACTGTTCCTATTTTTGATAATAAATTATGCCTTGTATCAACACCACCACTTAAAGCTATAATTTTTTCATCTGAAAAATCAAAAGGTTCACCATAGCCTTTTTCAAATATCATTTGTTCTCTTAAATTTTTTGGAATACGAATTAAATGTTCAGGGTGAATTGGAAGTCTTTTTTCATCTACTTTTTTAGAAGTTCCAATGACTCCTATTTTCAATTTATTCATCTTGTCTTTTCCTTTATTGAATAAGTAAGTATGACCTTATGGACGAAGATGTAAGTTCCGTAGATATGTCTGCTATCATCTTAGTCTATCTAAATAAAATTTTTAAAGCAAATGAACTATAAGAGTAATCTAATTATTTAAAAGCCTTTGGTTTCCAAGTAAAATTATACTAATACCTACAAAGATAATAAGTGAACCTGTAATATCATATTTTGAAAAACTTTGTTTCTCTACAAAAAAAAGCCAAGCCAAAGAAGATATAATATAAACACCACCATAAACAGCATAAGCTCGTCCAGCAAACTCCAAGTCTACTTTTGTAAGCAAAAATGCAAATAGTATAAGTGAAATAGTTCCAATAAAAAGCCAAAAAGATGATTTTTGAAGTTTAAATACCATCCAAAAACTATAACAACCAAGTATCTCAAAAAATGCTGCCAAAAAATATATACTAAACTCTTTTATCAAAAGAACTCCAAATGTTAATTTTAGTATTGAATATCATTACTAAATTGAACTTTATATAAACTATGATTAAAGAAAAATTAAAAATTTAATATATTGAGTTTTATGTAAATTATAAAAGAAGTTTGATAAACTAAAAAAATAATTCAGTATTTTTGTATGCCAAATATAATAACTGTATTATGTAGCTTTTAGATTTAGAATTAGTGATATTACACATTAATGAGGAGAGAATAAGATGTTTATAATTAATTTAAATTATGAAAAACCATTAGAAGAGGTTGATAAGTATTTAGATGCACACCTTAAATACTTAGAAGAACAATATAGCTTAGGAAACTTTGTAGCTTCAGGTAAAAAAATACCAAGAACAGGTGGAGTTATCCTTTCAAAAATGAATTTTTTAACAGATTTAAAAAAGGTTTTAAGACAAGACCCTTTTCATAAAGCAAATTTAGCAACTTACGAAATTACTGAGTTTGTTCCTTCAATGACAGCAAAAGAGTTTGAGGGTTTAAAAGAACTTACATAAATAACTTATTAACTTAGAAGTTTAAACTTCTAAGTTAATTTCTACTAAATACAAAAAATTTACAAAAAATGTGATATTATTTCTGTTGATTTTAATACTATTACTTACAATATCAAGGAGAATTATGTTTAAAATTTTTATAATTTTAATATTGTGTGTATTTAATGTTGCATATGCAACTAATGCAGAACAAATAAATTTAGTCGATACTTGGGTTGGTATAACAACTCTTGGTGTTTTTATTGTTGGATATTATGTGATTGCAAATGAAGAAAAATATGATGTAGATAAATCACTTCCTGCACTTTTTGTAGGTATATTTACATTTTTATTGATTGCAGTTTATTTTATACTAAATGGTTTGGATATAAAGCTTGTACATGAAGAAGCTGAAAATGTTATTCTTGAAATTGCAGAGATATTTTTCTTTTTATTTGTAGCAATGACATATATTGAATCATTAATTTATATGGGTGTTTTTGATAAATTAAAATATAATCTTGTATCAAAAGGATTTACTTATAAAAAACTTTTTTGGGCAACAGGTTTTATTGCTTTTTTCTTATCTCCAATTGCTGATAATTTAACAACAGCACTTATTTTGTCAACTGTTTTAATAACTATTGAAAAACATAAAAAAGAGTTTTTAGTTCCAGGTGCTATAAATATAGTAGTTGCTGCAAATGCAGGAGGTGCTTGGTCGCCTTTTGGTGATATTACTACACTTATGGTATGGAGCTCAGGAAAAGGTGATTTTCTAGATTTTATTTATCTATTTCCAGCTTCAATTGTAGGATATTTGATTACTGCTTTTTTACTCTCTCTTGTTGTACCAAATACAAAACCAGAATTTGATGCAAATATACCTATTCCTAAGATGAAAGAGGGTGCAAAAGCTATAATAATACTTGGAATTTTAACAATTGTTATGGCGGTAGTTTCTCATCAAGTTTTAGATTTTCCAGCTATGTGGGGAATGATGGGTGGATTGGTTTTATTGAAAATATATTCATATAAACTAAAAAAAGAGTATGGAAGTGAGCATTTTGATATATTTCAATCTATGTCAAAAATAGAAAATAATACACTTATGTTTTTCTTTGGTATTTTAGCAGCTGTTGGTGCATTGTATTTTGTTGGTTGGCTAACACTTGCTTCTGTAATTTATGAGCCAAATTATTTAGGAGCAACATATTCAAATATTGCAGTTGGTTTTTTATCAGCAATAGTTGATAATGTTCCTGTAATGTCAGCAATATTAAAAGCAAATCCAAATATGGATCATGCAAATTGGTTATTAGTTACATTAACAGCTGGAATTGGAGGTTCATTGATCTCATTTGGTAGTGCTGCTGGAGTAGGGGTTATGGGTAAATTAAAAGGTATTTATACATTTAATAGCCATATGAAATATGCATGGATGATACTACTTGGTTATTTTGTATCTATTGCTATTTGGTATGTACAATTTGATATTTTGAAGTTTTATTAATCATAATTTTAAACTACTATATTATTATAGTAGTTTAATTAAGTTCAAGGAGGAATAATGCAAAAAATCGCAGAAGTTTTATATGTAAAAGTAGGTAAGGTTCAAACAACTACATTAAAAAATAGCAAAAGAAAAGAGTTAGTAACTGCTATGAAAAAACATCCTGTAAAAGAAGCTTTTCTAACTAAAACAGGATTTAAACAAGATGAACAAGCTGATTTAAAACATCATGGTGGAGAAAATAAAGCACTATTTATGTTTTCAAAAAGAAGTTATGAAACAATAAATCAAAATTGCAATACAAATTTTAAAGTTGATGAAGTGGCAAACTTAGGAGAAAATCTAATATTATCTGATGTTTGTGAAGATGATATATGTGTAGGAGATATTTTTAATATAGGTGAAGCACAAGTACAAATAACTCAACCAAGACAACCTTGTTGGAAGTTAAGTGCAAGCACAAAAATAAAACAGATGACAAAGTTTATTTTTAATAGTGGTCTTACAGGTTGGTATGCAAAGGTTTTAAAAGAGGGAACTATAAAACAAAATGACTCTTTGATTTTAATAAAAAGAGAAGAACCTTTACTTACAATATCTAAATTAAATAGTCTAATCTTAGATGTTAATAGTGATAAAGAAGCAATATTAAAAGCTTTAAGTAGTGAGTTCTTAGGCAAACCTTTTAAAGCATCACTTGAAAAAAGATATAACTTAGGACAAAATGATAAACAGTTTGATATTTATCATACTTGATAATAATAAAACTTTCGAATTAATCACAAAAGGCGTTTTATTGTATAATACGCTTTCAAATAAAAGTTAAAGGAAATAAATGGAGCAATTACCAAACTGTCCAAAATGTAATAGCGAATATACTTATGAAGATGGAAGCTTACTTGTATGCCCAGAGTGTGCACATGAGTGGTCTTTAAATGATACACAAGAAGATGAAGATATTTTAGTTGTAAAAGATGCAAATGGTACACTTTTAAATGATGGAGATGATGTAACAGTTATAAAAGATTTAAAAGTAAAAGGAAGCTCTTCTGGTATAAAAGTTGGAACAAAAATCAAAGGTATTAGACTTGTTGATGGAAATGATGGTCATAATATTGATTGTAAAGTGCCAGGTGTTGGTGCAATAAAATTAAAACAAGAGTTTGTTAAAAAACAATAATTTAATATAGATGATTATTACCTTACCTAATTATATATTTGAAAATAAGCACTTATACCAAATAATAAATGATGACTCTGTTATTGCCTCAAAATCATCTATTTATAAAAAAGATATGATGTCTTTGAGAAATAGTATGCATTTGGTTATGTTATTGGTAAATGGTAGAAAGAGCTTGTGTTTGGGTAATGGTGAAATTAGTATAGATGCAAATGATATATTATTTTTATCACAAGGAAATTATTTCATGGGAGAAATACTTGGTGATAAAAATGATTTTGAAGTAATATTAATATATTTTGATGATAAATATGTTTTTGATTTTATAAATAAATACAATATTTCTTTGCCTCAAACTGAACAAATTGATACTTTACATATAACTAGAGATAAGTATATGCAAGATTGTATTCAAATGCTTGATAAATATTTTGAAAGTGATATTAATAATTCTCTTGCTTTAGTTAAGTTAAAACTTGAAGAGCTTTTTTTGTATTCATTATCAAAAGATAAAAAGAAATTTATTACTTTTTTAAATAAGATAATGAAAACAAAATCTTCAAGAACAAAATATATTTTAGAAGAAAATCTTGATATTATAAATAATGTTGATGATATGTGCAAACTTACTAGACTTAATTCAAAAGCTTTAAGAAAAGAGATGATTAGGTTATATAATAAAAATCCAAAAGAGTGGCTAGATGAAAAAAGACTTTCTCTTGCTAAAACACTTCTTAAAAATACTCAAAAAAGTGTATCTCAAATAGCAACCTCATGTGGATATTCAAGTGTTTCATGGTTTATCATACAATTTAAAAAATATTATAAAACTACCCCTTTACTTTATAGGGAACAAAACTTATAAAAATAGAAACTTTTCTTATACCTTATTTTTCTAGTTTTTTCTATAATCTTCTAAATTTAAAAGGAGTTTATATGAAAACTACAGTATTTATTTTCGCTACATTACATCCTAAAAAGGATAGTTTTGAAAAAGTAAGTGAGATAATAAAATCAATTATTGATAATACAAGAAAAGAAATAGGGTGCATAGAATTTAATTTATGTGAAGATTTTGAAAAGAAAAAATTATATTTATATGAGCAATGGAGAGATGAGTTATCTATAACAAAGCACTTTACCTATGATTATACTTTAAAAGCAATTGAAAATTTAAAAGATTATCAGGAAAAAGAGACTGAGGTAATAAAAATGAAGAAGATAAAATGAAATCAGAAAGATATAACAAAGGTTGGGAAAAGTTAAAAGAAGTAGATGGTAGTGCAGGGGAAAAAGTAATTGAGTCATTAAAGGATATTGCTCCAGAGTTTGCAGATTTACTTATTGAGTTTCCTTTTGGAGATATTTATTCAAGAGATAAGTTAGATTTAAAATCAAGAGAAATTGCAACTATTGCTGCACTTACCGTGATGGGTAATGCTACAGAACAATTAAAAGTACATATTCATGCAGGATTAAATGTGGGGTGTACTAAAGAAGAAATTGTTGAGATTATAATACAAATGTCAGTTTATGGTGGCTTTCCTTGTGCTCTAAATGGTTTATTTGCAATAAAGGAAATATTTAATAATGATAAATAAAAGATATGAATTTTATATTTTTAGTTTTCTAGTAACTATGTTTATGTCATTTATTATTTCTGCTATTTTAATAATTATAAACTTAGGATTTACAAATGAGTTTTTATTACTTTTGTTAAATGCTTGGTGGAAAGCATGGATAGTAGCTTTTTTTTCTGTTATTTTTATAATTCCTTTCGTTAGAAAGATAATGAAAAAAATTATAAGATATTAAAGTAGTAATTTTATGTTTCAAGTTTATTTATATTATTACTACATGGTATAATAATCTAATAAAAGGAGTTTTATGGAAAAAAATGAAAAAAAAGAGTTAATAAAGAAAATATTTTCAGAAGTATTAGGTGCTTCTAGTGTAGATACTAAAATTATAGAAAAATATATCTCTTTTGATTATATACAAAATGTAGATGGTAATACTTTAGATTATGATGGATTTATAAATCATATGAAAAAACAAAAAGAGGTTATCAAATCTTTAGATGTTGATTTTTTGGCTATTGCACAAGATGGTGAAAATGTTTTTACAAATCACATAGTAACAGCTGTTAAAAAAGATGAAAGTATAGTAAAAGTAAAAGTTATAGCACAATTTGTAATCAAAAATAATTTATTAGTAAAGTGTGATGAACTAACACAAATGCTATCAGGTAAAGAAGAGGATAAAGATATAGGTTCAAGACATTGAGTTTTGATGAAATATTTATAAAATAAACCACAAAATGTGGTTTATTTTATTGTAAGTCAATATTGTATTTTTTCAATAATTCTACCCAAACAATTTTTTTGCCATCTTTATTAAAAAGAGTAGGTGTTCCTCTTATATTTAATTTTTGAGCAATAATCATCTGTTCTTCTAAACTCTTTTCAAGTTTTGCTAACTCATCTTTTGAGATTTTTCTATTTTTAAACTCTTTTGAATCAGCATTTGTATTTAACATAGCTTTGATTTTTTCTTCATTTGTGTTTTTACTCATAAAATATATAGATAAATCTCTTGCATTATTATGAAAACTTAATGGGAAGAAAAATACTCTAATTTTTACATGTTTTTCAAGTTTTGGAAAAAATGATTCTAGTTTTTTACAATATGGGCATTCAGGATCAGTAAATAATATATACTCATCTTTTCCACTTCCATAAGTTAAAGCTTCTTTTCCAATTGTATTTGATAAATCAACAGGTAAAGTAATAGCATCACCACTATTTACATCCATTACATTTCCAGCAATTAGAACTTTTTTATCTTTTGTTAAAAATAATTCTTGAGGTTTTCCTTGAATTATTGAATCAAGTATATAAATACTACCCATATCAAAAGCTTTGCTAACTTTAATATCTGCTTTTTGTAGAAGATTTAAGTTATTGATTTGTTTTATCTCTTCTTTTGTAACTTCTTTTGGTTCATAAGCATTTAGCACACTAAGAAAAGAAAACACTAATAAACTTAATTTTAAGATTTTTGTCATATAAGTTCCTATTATATAAAATTTATCTGTATATGATACACAAAGTTTGTTTAGATTGTGTAAAAGAATAAGAAAAATTAATAATTTATGATAAAAATTTGGCAATAATTATGTATATGTTAGTTGTGTTACAACAAAATTAAGAGCTAAAGATTTTTAAAAGAAGAGTTTTATTAGTTAATATATTTGAAGTTAGTATCCGTACTCTTCTTTAAGTTTGTCAATTTTGTTTCTTATTAAACTCTCTTTCCAACCATGTCTTCTTGCAAAATTAGAAATTTCTTTGTCTCTTTGCTCTTTATTGCAAAATACAAAGATTCTTTTAATAAAAGGTTTTGGTATTTGAATTGCTACCATTTGAAAATAATTGTCTTTACAATCTCTTGAACAAAAGACTTTACTTATTGATATTTTCTTTTGACAGTAGGGACAATGATTAGACATAAATATCCTTTTTTGTATTTTAAAATTTGGAGTATAACAAATAAACTTTAAATGCAACTAAGTTGCCAGCTAAATATTACAATAATTAATTAGTTTTGATATAAATCATACAAATATTTCATTTTTTTGTTTAAAATCTTAAAAATTTTAGAGGCTTGTATATGATTCAAAAATATTTTCACAGAATGAAATCAAAATCAAAAAAAGAATCAAGAAAACCTATAAGTAAAATTTTGTGGTCGTTTATTGGTTCATTTTTAGGAATATATTTTATTGCTGTATTTGGAAAATGGTTCTCTATTGAAGATAGCTTTTTTTTACTTGGTTCTTTTGGAGCTTCTGCTGTACTTGTATATGGAGCACCACAAGCACCTTTTTCTCAACCACGAAATTTAATTGGTGGGCATATTTTATCTGCTTTAGTCTCTGTTTGTGTTGTAAAAGTTTTTTTAGGAGTTCTTTCTTTAGAAATATTGTGTGCTCTTAGTGTCTCTTTGTCTATATTACTTATGCATTATAGTTGTACTATGCATCCTCCAGGTGGAGCAACAGCACTTATTTATGTAATAGGTAGTAATCAAATTCAAGAATTAGGATGGTTGTATCCTTTTACTCCAATTGCAATAGGTGCATTACTAATGCTACTTGTAGCACTATTTGTAAATAACCTATCGCAAAATGAAAAAAGGCATTATCCAACTTATTGGATTTAAAGTATCCTTGAAATTACATATGTAGTTAAAAAAGATATAACTATACCATAACCAACAATAGCAGTACTAAGTCTTGGTGCAAGACCAACCATAGCTGCTATTGCACCTGCTGTTATCATAGGTGACATACCAGCTTCTAATATTGATACATCACTAGCTAAGGTGTGTTGCCAACCAAATAGTACTGCTACAAAATATGCAATTATTGGACCAATAATTAGTTTAATAATAAGTGCAATACTTAAAGGTTGTAAATCTGATTTTGGCATTTTAAATTTTAGTTGTAAACCAACTGCTACTAAAGCAACAGGAATAAGTGTATAAGAGAAATCTTTTAGTATACTAGTTACTAAAGGTGGAAACTCTACACCTAAAAAACAAAATGCAACAATAAGCGACATAAAAGGTGGAAAAGTAATTACTTTTTGAACAATAATTCTAGGAGTTGTTTTTTTATTATTTGAATATAAAGCTGTAATTAATGTTCCATAAGTTGCAAGTGCTATAAATGTTCCTAATTGATCATAAATAATTACATAAGGAATAGCTTTTTCTCCTATGTAAGTATTTAATAAAGGAATACCAGCAATTGAACTATTTGATAAAACTGCTACTAAGAGCAAAGAACCTGTTATCTCTTTAGACCATTTGAAATATTTAGAAAAAAGTAGTACCACTCCAGCACTTAAAAGCATAACAAACCATGCAATTACAGCTGGAATAATAATATCAATTGAGATGTTTAGTTTTGGTACTTGCAATAAAATTATTGCAGGTAGTGAGATGTATATAATATATTGATTTAAAATTATTGGAGTCTCTTGAGAAAAAATCTTAAATTTTTGAAGAGCATATCCAATAAGTATAGCAATAATAATTAAAACGAAATTTTCCATTTTATTTACTATTTTGAGATTTTAAATTCTGCATCACACAGATTGTCATTTGTTAATTCACCATAATCTTCAACATATTTAATACCCCATTTATACATCTCTTTTAAAACGGGTTTAAGTTGTTCTCCTATTGGAGTTAAAGAGTAAACAACTTTTGGTGGTACTTCTGGGAAAACTTCTCTATTAATAATATTTTTTTCCTCTAACTCTTTTAATTTTACAGTTAGAGTTTTTTGTGTTATTTCTGCAATATCTTCATGTAAGTCTTTAAACCGTTTACTATTATCTAACAAATGCCAGATAACAGCTAATTTCCATCTATCGTTAAATATATCAAGAGTAACTGCTACTGAGCACTTATACTCTTTATTATTTATAAAATACATTATTAAATCCTTTAAAGATTGAAATTATAGCATAAAGTATATTAAACATCCTTACTTACCTAAAGTAAAGTAAGGGTAATTTAAGTTTATTACATATATAATTTTCAAAATATATTAGGAGAATTTATGAAAAATGTACTTATTATAAATGGACATCAAAGATATGATGAGATTGCTGAGGGTAAATTAACACAAACTTTTATAGATAAAGCACAAGATTTTTTTGAAAATAATAATTTTGAGGTAAAACATAGTGTTGTTGAGAGTGATTATAATATAAAAGAAGAATTAGAGAAATTTAAATGGGCAGATTATATTTTATTTCAATATCCAGTTTACTGGATGGGTGTTCCTTGGCTTACTAAAAAATATATGGATGAGATATTTTCAGGGGGAAATAATACAGTTACTTTTGTAAATGATGGAAGAAGTAGAAGTGATAGTAGTAAAAAATATGGTAGTGGTGGATTAATGACAAATAAAAAATATATGCTTTCATTAACTTATAATTGCCCAAGTAGTGAATTTAATAATAAAGATGGTTTTTTTGATGGTTTAACTCTTGATGAAGCAAATGTAGCAGTACATAAAACTTTTCAATTTTGTGGTGCAAAACCACTTCAAACTTATGCAATTCATGATATTTTTAAAACGCAATTAGATATAAATAGTGAATTAAAGAAATTTGAAGATATACTAACAAAAAATTTTTTATAGGACAAAAAATGGAAAATATTATAGTTATTGCAAAAATTAAAATAAAACCAGAGTTTGAAAAAGAAGTTTTCAATGAACTTACAAAACTTCATAAACAAACACATGCAAATGATGATGGTTGCATAAAATACGATTTACATAAAGATTTAGAAGAAAAAAATAGTTATACTTTTATAGAAATTTGGGAAAGTAAAGAGGATTTAACAATACATGAAAATAAACCTCATTTCAAAGAGTTTTTAGTAAATATTGAAGATAAACTAGAAAATGTAGAAATTAATAAATTAGAAAAACTATCAATATAAGGAGATAAAGTGATTAAAGAAGAGTTTTTAAAAGCGATGGATTTTAGACATGCTTGTAAGGTTTTTGATGATACAAAAAAAATACCAGAAGAGGATTTGAAGTTTATTTTAGAAGTAGCTAGAAAATCACCTTCATCATTTGGGATGGAGCCTTGGAAATTTTTAGTAGTACAAAATCAAGAATTAAAAGAAAAAATTAGACCTACTTGTTGGAACCAAGTTCAAATTACATCATGCAGCGATTTAGTAATTGTTTTAGCAAAAATTGAAGATGTTAAGGTTGAAAGTGGTGTGCCTGAAAAAAGATTTGGAAGAAGACCAATGCCACAAGAAAAAAAAGATTTTTATATTAATCTTTATGCAAATCATTTAAAAGATACTTTAAGTAGTGATAAAAATATTTATGAGTGGACTGCAAGACAGACTTATATTGCAGTGGGAAATATGATGACAGCTGCTGCTGCTATTGGAGTTGACTCTTGTCCTATTGAAGGCTTTGAAAAAGATAAGTTAGAAAAAATATTAGAACTTGATACTACAAAATATCAAGTAGCTATGGTTTTACCTTTTGGATATAGATTAAATGAACAATCTGATCAGTTAAGACTAAGCTTTAATGAAGTAGTTGAATTCGTAAAATAAAAGAGAATTTCTCTTTTATTTTATTTTCTCTTTCTCTTTTTGAACTTTTTGTATGATTTTATCAAAATCTTCTTTACTAGTCATATTTTCAAATATTTTTTTCAAATGATACTTTGTACTATTTTCATAAATTAATCTTTTTTGTTTTTTTGTAGTTTCTAAATTTAAAATATCACCATCATTTAGCAATTGAATATTGTATTTGCTATTTAACTCTTCAAGCTCTTTTTTTATCTCTTTTACATAAGATGGCTTAAGATGATTTATGTATATGCAAATATCATCTCTTTTTAATTTTTTTAGTTCTTCTAGTAAATCTTTTAAGGTTAAATGATTACTTTTTTTAGCAATATTTGCAAGACGAGAGGGAAATGAAACATCAATTATTAGAGTTTTTATAGATTTATTTAGATTTAATTCTTCCCAAATAGTATCACATTTATATGTATCTGCTGTAAAAAGTACTGCATGATTTTTCTTTTTTATTACATATCCACAGCTAGAAATTGTATGATTTGTCTTAATTGCTTTAATAGAAAAATCATCAAATTTTATTGTTTCATTTGCTTTTATTTCTATAAATTCTATTGCTTTTAATTTTTTATTTATAAGATTTATTTGTGAAAAATCTGGCCATATATCAAAATTGAAAAGGTGTTTTTTTAGATGAATTATTGTTTCTTTTAAAGCATAAATTTTAATAGGTATTTCTTTTTTTTCAAAAAATGCATCTATTAAAAAAGGTATATCAACAATATGGTCAAGATGAGAGTGTGTTAAAAATATCTTATTAATATATTTAGCATCTTTTCCTATTCCTTTCAATATATTCCCTGCATCAATTGTAGTGTGCTTATCTATTTGAATACTGGTGTTATTTATATCAACACCTTTACCTCCATAAGCTCCAAGAACTCTAATACTTTTTTCTAGCATTTTACACCTTATTTTAAAACTAAAATATTATAACTAAGTTTATGTGATAGTAAGTTTATTGTATTTTTGTATGCTCTTATTGCTATTAAGAAAACTACAAAATGTAATAAAATTAAATTTCTTATACAAACTGTATTTAAGAAATGTATATTATATATTATCTGCTAATTTTGTAGAACTTAAAAAAGATGCTTCGATATTCTTATTAGAAAAGTAATCTCCACATATTCCAAGAGATTGTTTTTTGTCAAAAATAAAATCTTTTTTGAGATGATTTTTTGCAAAAGCATATTTCCATAGATGTGGTAAAATTATAAAATCTTTATCAATTTCAATATGAAGTTTTCTTAGTTTCTTAATTACTTTTTCTTCTAGTTTTTCTTTTGTTTTTTCATTGTTTTTTGTAGAAAAAGATTCATTTGCATGTAATACAAAACTACTAAAATTATCATAATTATACTTCTTTGAATTATCAATAATTTTTTTAAATAAATTGATATTTTTTAATCCCTTATGAAGTGACAAGTTTTTATTACCATATAAAATTAAAGTGAAAACACTATCATATTTTATTGATGATAAATCTTGTTTTATTTGTTCATTTAAGTTTATGTTTAACTCTAAAATTTGAACAGCAGGAATTGTAATAAGTAAGATATCAAAATTTTCATAGATATTGTTTTGAGTGTCGATTAAATTCCATTTTTTATTTTCATATTTACAAGTTGTAATTTTTATATTTGTTTTTAAATCTTCTTTATTTATTAAAGAAGAACAAACTTTATTTATTCCTTTTGTTGGTATATAAAATTTCTTATATTTTTTTAATATTTTTTGTTTTACTAATCTATTACAAAAATCAATAAAATTTTGATTTTTTGCTTCAAAGTATGGTGTTCCATGGTCACAAAAATTATCATTTATATATTTTGTACTTAATCTTCCACCTGTTCCTCTTGATTTTTCAAAAATAGTAATTTGATGATTTTTTTTTATGAGTTTATTGTATAGTAAACATCCACTAAATCCAGCACCAACTATTGCAATATTCATAAAAAACCTTTTTTATTTAAGTTTATCACTTAAAAAAGGTTTTTTGTATATAAATAATGTGTTTTAAAATAACTTAATACTCTTCTTTTTTACCAACAAAATTATTTTTCTTCACATTTTTCACAACTGATATTGCAATATCAGATGCTTCTACTGCAATATCATGTGTTTGACTTGCAACACTTGCATTTTCTTGTGTTTGTTTATCAAGACTATTTAATCCATCGTTTATTTGGCTTATTCTTTGAGTTTGTTCAGCTGATGCAGTTTGGATATTTTGTATGATTGATACAGTTTTTTGTACATTTTCATTAAGATTGTTATATCCATCAATCATAGAAAAGGCTATTTTTTTACCTTCGTTTGATTTCAAAGTTGCAGTTTCTACAATTTGTTTAATTTTATTTGCAGCTTCAGCACTTCTACTTGCTAAACTTCTTACTTCTTGTGCAACAACAGCAAAACCTTTACCTGCTTCTCCAGCAGTTGCAGCCTCTACTGCTGCGTTTAAACTTAAAATATTTGTTTGGAATGCTATTTGATCAATTAGTGTAATAGCTTCTTTTATACCCTCAACTTGATTATTTATCTCTTCCATTGATTTTGTTGTTTGATTTGCAAGCTCTTTACCCTCGTTTGAAGAGTTAGATAAGATCTTTGCATTTTGTGACATCTCTTTTATATAAGAGTTTGTAGCAGAGATGTTTTCACTTATTTCATCAACTGCTGCTACTGTTTCTTCAAGCCTTACAGCTCCATCATTTGATGATCTATTTAAGTTATCTACATTATTTAAAAGTGTATTTGAGCTATTTTTTAAAGTCCATCCTATATCTTGGCTAGTAACAAGCATTTTAGTGATTGACTCTTTTAAGCTATTTATTCCTTTTAGAAGTTTATCTAAATCTCCTTTTACATCTACATCTTTTAAATTTTGAGTATAATCATAATGGGTATACTTTTCTAATGTTTGTAGTATATCTTCAAAAATTGAAGCTTGTATATCTAAACTTTTGTTAACAGAATAAACAAATGTTTGAATTTGAGGATTCGCAGCAGTTGAGTTTATCCTATAATTAAAATATCCTTGTCTCATCTTATTTAATACAAGTACAGCCTCAGCAACACAAAGCATATCCTCTTCTAAATCATCATTTATTTGCTTCATATTTTTATTTGCCATTGTTGCTATTTTCCCAAACTCGTCATTTCCATGAACTTTTATATCTTCTATTTCATTTATTTCTCTATTTATAAATTTCATAAATCGTTCAATTCCATAATAAATAGTTTCTGAAGATTTTGAAATATTTGAAAAAATATAAATAGCTAAAATAGAGATAAGTAAAATAACAATAAAAAGCATAACTATATTTTTATAAAAATCAAAAGATACTTCTTCATATTTTTTATTTATAATTGAAAATAGATTATTTGATAAATAATCATCAATAGTTTTAAGTATTTCAATTTTTTTAGTGATTGTATCAAACCAATATGTAG
>ERZ1673962.278-NODE-278-length-40526-cov-61.068073_pt1 | contig 40526 bp, 37 predicted proteins | sample MGYA00580188_ERZ1673962 | MGnify/ENA primary metagenome ERZ1673962 (study PRJEB41334, sample SAMN05608104) | rock metagenome | biome: terrestrial subsurface; feature: shale formation; material: shale | place: USA: Pennsylvania ... | reverse complement strand
TCGGCGTGCGCGTCGACGAGGTGCCGGGCATGAGCCTGTCGCGCTATGCCGAGGATTTCGACCTGCCGGAGCTGGTACGCAGCAACAAGGCGCGCATCAACGGCCTGCGCGTGCAGGTCAAGGGCCAGGTGTTTCTCGCCGACATCGCACCGCTGCAGTCGCAGCACGACGACAGCGAAGCCCTGGCCGGGGCGGTGTTGGCGCTGCACCGCGCCGACCAGCTCGGCGAGCGCATCTACAACGTCAGGCGCCAGGAGCTGCGCGGCTTCGACAGCATCTTCCAGAGCTCGAAAATGATGGCTGCGGTGGTGCGTGAAGCACGGCGCATGGCACCGCTCGACGCGCCCTTGTTGATCGAGGGCGAAACCGGCACCGGCAAGGAGCTGCTGGCGCGCGCCTGCCACCTGTCCAGCCCGCGCGGGCAGGCGCCGTTCATGGCGCTCAACTGTGCCGGGCTGCCCGAGTCGATGGCCGAGACCGAATTGTTCGGCTACGGCCCCGGTGCCTTCGAGGGCGCGCGCCCGGAAGGCAAGCTCGGCCTGCTCGAGCTGACCGCAGGCGGCACGCTGTTTCTCGACGGGGTCGGCGAAATGAGCCCGCGCCTGCAGGCCAAGCTGCTGCGCTTCCTGCAGGACGGCGGCTTCCGTCGGGTCGGCAGCGACGAGGAGGTCTACCTCGATGTGCGGGTGATCTGCGCGACCCAGCAGGACCTCTCCGAGCTCTGCGCCAGCGGGCAGTTCCGCCAGGACCTCTACCACCGGCTCAACGTGCTGTCGCTGCATATCCCGCCGCTGCGCGAATGCCTGGACGGCCTCGAGCCTTTGACGCGCCACTTCATCGACCAGGCCAGCCGGCAGATCGGCTGCCCGCTGCCACGGCTGGCGCCGCAGGCGCTCGAGCGGCTGGCCGGCTATCACTGGCCGGGCAACGTCAGGCAGCTGGAAAACACGCTGTTCCAGGCGGTGTCGCTGTGCGACGGCGACACCATCGGCCCGGAGCACATTCGCCTGCCGGGCTACGGCGCGGCGCAGCCGCTCGGCGAATTCTCGCTCGACGGCGACCTGGGGCGGATCATGGGCCGTTTCGAGAAGGCGGTGCTGGAGAGCCTCTACAAGCAGCACCCGAGCAGCCGGCTGCTGGGCAAGCGCCTCGGCGTGTCGCATACCACCATCGCCAACAAACTGCGCGAATACGGCATCAGCGCCGGCGCACCTGGCGCACCGCACTGACCAGCGAATCCAGGTCGACAGGCTTGCGCAGGTGCAGGTCGAAGCCGGCGCTGCGCGCCTGCTCCAGCGCGTCTCGCGAGCCATAGCCGCTGAGCGCGATGGCCGGGGTGTGGCGGTTGAGCGATTGCGCACGGATTGCGCTGATCGTCTGGTAGCCGTCCAGCCCGGGCATGCCGACATCGGAAAGGATCACGTCGTAGCGGCTGGCGGCGCAGCGTGCCAGCGCCTCTTGGCCGCTGCCGGCGGTCTCGATCTCGGCACCCTCGCTGCGCAGCAGGTCGTCGAGCATTTCCAGCACTTCGGGGCTGTCGTCCACCAGCAGGATGCGCACGCCCTGCAGCTGGCCGTTGTCATGGGCCAGGGGCTGGTCGCCGAGTTCCAGCTGCGCCTGCAAGTAGAGCGGCAGCCAGACGGTGAAGCGCGCGCCGCGGCCGAGCCCGTCCGAATGCGCCTCGATACGCCCGCGGTGCAGCTCGACCAGCTGCTGCACCAGCGCCAGGCCGATGCCCAGCCCCTGTCGGCCGCGCTGGCTGTGCTGCACCTCGGCCTGGCCGAACAGGTCGAAGACCTTGGGCAGGAAGTCTTCGCTGATGCCATGCCCGGTGTCGCTCACCTCGAGCCGGGCGTGCTCGCCTTCGCGGCTCAGGCGCAGGCTGATGCGCCCGCCGGGCGGGGTGAACTTCCACGCGTTGTTCAGCAGGTTCCAGACGATCTGTTCCAGCCGGGTCGGGTCCGCCTCGACGTACAGCGGCTCGGGGTCGTGTTCGCTGTCGAAGACCACGCCGTCGGCCTGGGTCAGCGGGCGAAATACCGCTTCGATGCCCTCGAGCAGCGCCTGGTAGTGCAAGGTGTCGAAGTAGAGCTTGAGCTTGCCGGTACGCAGGCGCGAGACGTCCATCAGGTCGTCGATGATGCGCGACTGGCTGCGCACCGCGGCCTGGATGCCCCTGGCGGCCTTGCTCAGCGCGGGCGATTGCTTGACCACCGGGGCGCGGATGATCAGGTCGCTGTTGAGCTGGATGAGGTTCAGCGGGTGCTTGAGTTCGTGAGAGAGCACGGCGAAGAACTGGTCCTTCTGCTCGCTGGTGCTCTGCGCATGCTCCAGACGGCTGGCCTGTTCGCTGCTCTGGCGTTTCTGCTCGGTGAGGTCGCGGGCGATCTTGGCGAAGCCCAGCAGGCGATCGCCGTCGAGCAGTGGATTGACCAGCCCGCTGCAGTAGATCTGCTGGCCGTCCTCGCGCAGGTGCCAGCGCTCGTCCGACGCCGAGCCGTCTGCCAGGGCGCGCTGCCGCTCCTTTTGCGGAACGTTCTGCTGGCGGTCCTGCTCGCTGTAGATGCGCTCGACCGGCTGGCCGAGCATTTCGCCCTCGCTGAAGCCAAAGATGGTTTCAGCACCGCCGTTCCAGCTGGTGACCCGGCCGTCCGGGTCCATGGTGATGATGGCGTAGCCGCGCATGCTCTGCGCCAGCCGGCGCATGTGGGCTTCGCCGGCACGCGCACGGTCTTCGGCTTCGCGGCGGTCGCTGACGTCGATCAGGCTGAGCACCGCGCCGCAGGCCTCGCGACCGGCGCGGTAGGGCGCCAGCCGCGCCAGATACCAGCGGCCGTCCTGGTCGGGAACCTCGCGGCGCATCCGCACGTTGTGCGTGCAGACGCTGCGCAGGTGGTCGAATAGCTGTGGGTAGTCCAGGCGCCGCGCGATCCGCTCCAGGCTGCGCTCGATGTCGCTGGCGGCCAGCGCCAGCATCTCGCGCAGGCGTGGCGAGCACCATGTGACGCGCAGGTCGCTGTCGACCAGCAGGGTGGCGATATCCACCGCGGCGATCAGGTTCTGCAGCTCGTCGGCGCTCTGGCGGGTCTGCTCGAGCTGCTGGCGCAACCGTTCGTTGGCGGCCTGCAGGTCGTTGTCGATTGCGGCCGGCAGGGGCGCGTCGCCCGCGAGCGAGGGCGCGGCGGCACCACGCGCCTGAGCGGTGGCCTGTAGCAGCTGATCCTGGGTTTGCTGCAGCTCGGCTTCGAGCTGGCGCATCAGGCCGTCCTGCTGGTCCGGCGGGCTCGGCAGCTCTCGGCGGGCCTGGATCTCGTCGAACAGCACCAGCAGGTGATCGCTCTGGCCTGGCTCGACCGGGCGCACCGAGATGCTGACCCAGACCCATTCACCGTCGCGCAGCACATGCACGCGCTTGGCTTCGACGCTCTCGCCGCGGCGCACCGCATCGAGCAAGGCCAGGCGCAGTTCGAGGCGCAGCTCGGGCAGCACCAGCTGCGTCAGCAGCAGCGTGGGTTCGCCGGCCGGGTGGCGCAGATAACGGCCAGCCCGTTCGCTGACGTGCAGGATCTGCCCGTTGCGATCGATCAGCATGCTGGCCGGCGTGTGCCGCTGCACGGCCAGGCGATGCGTCTCGGCCAGTGATGAGGGTTGGCCGGCGGGCGCCGGCCTGGTCTGGCCACCGCCGGTGTCGCTGGGCGCGCTGCACATGGCTGGCTGTTCTCCCTTCGGATCATCCCTACTGTAGGGACCGCTGCGCCGCTGGGCTGATGGGTGCCGTTCATCGCATCGCGGCGCTCAGCACTCGATGATGTTCACCGCCAGGCCGCCGCGGGCGGTCTCCTTGTACTTGCTCTTCATGTCGGCGCCGGTCTGGCGCATCGTGCGGATCACCTTGTCCAGCGAGACGAAGTGCCGGCCATCGCCACGCAGGGCCATGCGCGCCGCATTGAGCGCCTTGACCGCCCCCATCGCGTTGCGCTCGATGCACGGCACCTGGACCAGCCCGCCGACCGGATCGCAGGTCAGCCCGAGATTGTGTTCCATGCCGATCTCGGCGGCGTTCTCGACCTGTTGCGGCGTACCGCCGAGCACCTCGCACAGTGCGCCGGCGGCCATCGAGCAGGCCACGCCGACCTCACCCTGGCAGCCGACCTCGGCGCCGGAGATCGAGGCGTTCTCCTTGTAGAGGATGCCGATCGCCGCGGCGGTGAGCAGGAAGCGCACCACGCCGTCCTCGCTGGCACCGGGCACGAAGCGCCAGTAGTAGTGCAGCAGCGCCGGGACGATGCCGGCCGCGCCATTGGTCGGGGCGGTGACGACGCGACCGCCGCTGGCGTTTTCCTCGTTGACCGCCAGCGCATAGAGGTCTACCCAGTCGAGCACGTTCAGCGCGTCGCGCAGGTTGGCTTCCGGGTGTTCGCGCAACTGGCGGTTGAGGGCGGCGGCACGGCGCGCCACCTTCAGCCCGCCCGGCATCACGCCTTCGTTGCGGCAGCCCGCGGCGACGCAGTCCTGCATCACCTGCCAGATGTGCAGCAGGCCTTGGCGCGTCTCGGCCTCGGGGCGCCAGGCGCCTTCGTTGGCGAGCATCAGCTGGCTGATCGACAGCGCGTGCTGCTGGCACAGGGCGAGCAGTTCGCCGGCGCTGCGGAAGGGGTAGGGTAGCGGGGTGTCGTCCTCGACGATGCGCCCGCCTTCGGCCGCGCTCTGATCGAGGACGAAGCCGCCGCCGACCGAGTAGTACTCGCGGCTGGTCAGCTGCAGGCCGGCCTGATCGAAGGCGCGAAAGATCATGCCGTTGGGGTGAAAGGGCAGCGGGCGGCGGATGAAGGCCAGGCCGTCACGCGGATCGAAATCGATGCTCCGCTGGCCGAGCAGGCGCAGGCGTCGCTGCTCGCGCAGGGTCGCCAGGCGCGCCTCCACCCCCGTGGTGTCGACGCTCTCCGGCCGCTCGCCTTCCAGGCCGAGCAGCACCGCCTTGTCGCTGCCGTGGCCTTTGCCGGTGGCGCCGAGCGAGCCGTACAGCTCGACGCGCAGCGCGGCGACGCTATCGAGCAGGCCATCGTCGCGCAGCCGTTCGGCGAAGCGCAGCGCAGCGCGCATCGGCCCCACGGTGTGCGAGCTGGACGGGCCGATGCCGATCTTGAACAGGTCGAAGACGCTGAGGGCCATGAGCTATGTCCGCCGAGAGGTTGTCTTGAGCCTAGCCGGTTCGGCGCGGCCGAGGGAGTGCGGTCATCGGCTGGCCGCGCTGCCACCCCAGGGGTTGGCCTCGAGGCTGTTGTGCACGGCGGTTGCACCCTGTGCGGCGTGGCCAACCGCGACGCTCATCTGTTTGAGCCCCGGCACCACGTCGCCCAGCGCATAGAGGCCGGGCACGGAGGTCTGCTGATGGGCGTCGACCAGCACTGCGCCGCTGTCATCGCAGGCGACGCCGATCCCCAGCGCGAGGTCGGAGCGAAAACGCGCACCCAGGCAGGGGTAGAGAATGTCGAAGCGATGCACCTGGCCGGCCAGCGTGGTGACCTCGATGCCGCCGTCGCGGGGTTGCAGCCGCTCGATGCCCTCGAACAGCAGGTGGATGTCGTGGTGGTTCGCCAGCGCCAGCGCAGCGTCGCGGGCCGCGCGGTCGCCGCCCGGGGCGATCACCGTGACGCGGTCGCTGAAGGTGCGCAGGAACGCCGCGTGGCCGATCGCGCATTCGGCGTCGCCGTACACCGCCACGTCATGGCCGTCGACCTCGTAACCGTCGCAGATCGCACACAGGCGCAGCGCCCCGCGGGCAATCGCCGCCTGAGCATCGGGCATCTCCGGCAGGGTATCCTCGATGCCGGTGGCCAGGATCACCCGGCGGGCGATGCAGCTTTGCCCGGCGAAGCCGACACGAAAGCCCAGTGCGTGGCGCTCGAGCGAGTCGACCCGGCCGTCCTGCAGCTGCGCGCCATAGCCCTGCGCCTGCTCGCGCAGGCGGGCCAGCAGCTCGCGGCCGGAGATGCCCGGCGGAAAGCCGGGGTAATTGTGCGAGCGGGGGATCAGCGCCGCGCGGCTGCAGCCGGCATCGACGACCCGGCACGAGCGGCGGAAACGCGCGAGATAGAGCGCGGCGGTGAGGCCGGCTGGGCCGCCGCCGACGATCAGGCAGTCGACGTCGGCGCGCTGGCCGGGGTGATCTGGCAGGTTCATGGCGAAGTCCCGGGGTGGTGGCTTGAAGGCTGCAACAGTAGAAGCCCACCGCGCGGGTGAAGTTCGACCGGCATGACCAAGTGAAACTGTCGGAAATGAGAGCTGGTTCGTCCTTCGAGCGTTGTCCTTTGCCGGGCGATCACCAAGAATTCCGCGCTCGCGCGCCGGCCTACCTGCCGCAGTGCGACACCATTCCAACAAGACCGGCCGGCAGCCACGGCTGCCTGGACCCGTCACGCCGTCAGGGGTGCCCGCTTCGGCGCTGCAGCCCACTTTCCAAACCATCGATGCGACGCGTGCTCACGAGGCGCGCAACCGCTTTTTTTGTCTCGGGGGCCACATGTTCAAGTCCTGCGTCACGGCAGCCATCGCTGCATTCACTCTTCTGGCCGGCCCGGCCATGGCGGCCGAGGGGCAGCCGATCGTCATCAAGTTCGCCCATGTGGTGGCCGACGATACGCCCAAGGGCAAGGGCGCGCTGCTGTTCCAGAAGCTGGTGCACGAGCGCTTGCCCGGCCAGGTAAAAGTCGAGGTCTATCCCAACTCCAGTCTGGTCGGCGACGCCGACGAGATGCAGGCGCTGCTCGATAACAAGGTGCAGATGCTGGCGCCCTCGCTGTCGAAGTTCGACAAGTACACCAAGCAGCTGCAGGTGTTCGACCTGCCGTTCATGTTCGACGACCAGGCGGCGGTGGACCGCTTCCAGAAGCGCGAGAAGAGCCGTGAACTGCTGCGTTCGATGGCATCGCACGGCATCTACGGGCTGGCCTACTGGAACAACGGCCTCAAGCAACTCTCGGCGACCAAGCCGCTGCACCTGCCGGGCGATGCCGCCGGCCTGGCCTTCCGCGTACAGCCGTCGAAAGTGCTCGAGGCGCAGTTCGAAGCCGTCGGCGCCAAGCCGGTGCGGTTACCCTTCGCCGAGGTGTTCAAGGCCCTGCAGAGCGGCACGGTGCAGGGCGCGGAGAACCCCTGGTCGAACATCGCCAGCCAGAACATGCACAAGGTCCAGCCCTATATCACCGAGAGCAACCATGGCGTGCTGGCCTACATGCTGGTGACCAATTCCGAGTTCTGGCGCAGTGTGCCCTTCGCCGTACGCTCCGAGCTGGAGGGCATCATTCTGGAGGTCACGCAGATGGTGAATCGCGAAGCCGAGGCGCTCAACCAGCGCGACCGCGAGCGCATCCTGGCCAGCGGCAGCAGCAAGCTGATCAGCCTCAGCGATGCCGAGCGCCAGGCCTGGCGCGAGAAGATGCTGCCGCTGTGGCAGGCCTACGAGGCCGAGATCGGTGCCGATGTGATTCGCGCCGCGCAGATCGTCAACCGTCGCTGAATCCCTTCGCTGCAAACGCTCGGGTTACCCGGCGCGCTCTACGACTTGCCAGCCAGGCAGGTCGGCGAGCTGGGTGCGTCGCGGCGCTCGAGCGCCTCTTCCAGCCATTCGGCCAGCACCTGTGCGTTGTTCAGCTGCTCGTCGCGAGCCGCATAGACCAGCGTCAGCACGCCCTTTTCCGCCGGGTCCAGCAGCGCCCACCAATGCTCCGGATGCGCCGCGAGTTCGCTGCGATAGCGCTGGCGAAACTCGTCAAAGCTCAACGCACCGGTCTTGAATGCCTGGCGCAGCGCCGTCGAAGGCGCGACCTCGCGCCGCCACTCGTCCAGCTTCAGGCTTTCCTTGCGGCAGTTGCGTGGCCAGAGGCGGTCGACCAGTACACGTTGGCCGTCGGCTGGGGTCGGTGGGTCGTACGCGCGGCGGCATCGAATCATCGGCAGGCTCCTGTTCTGGGTAATCTTGACAGTGGTTCTTTGAACCATTCTGGCGGGTTATAAAAACCCGTAAGCGTGAGGTCCTATTGACCGCTAAATGCTTAACTCATTGATAAACAAGCCTATAAAAGGCGGCACGATTCATGACTGTTTTACTGCGCAATGTCACCAACTCTAGGAGCATGAAATGAAAAAGGCGATTGCAGCGGTAGTGGGTTCGATGATTCTGCTGACCGGCGCGGCGCGTGCCGACGAGATTCTCGAAGTGCATGCGGACAACATGGTCGGCGGCGGTTTTGGCGGGCTCAGCGGCTTCATGCTCGGTGCGGTCGCCGGGCCGATCGGGGCGCTGGTCGGCGGTGGGCTGGGCTACCTGGCCGGGCAGGGCGTGCAGCAGGGCAGCGGCCTGGAGCAGACGCTCTACGTGGTCCGCCGGGACGACGGCAGCATCGACCGCATCCGCAGTTCCGATGGCGGCTTCCTGGTCGGCCAGCGCATTCGTCGTGACGGTGCGCACATCACCGCGATGAACCCCTGAGCCGCCCGCTGTGCCTGCCGGGCTTTGCCTGCGCGGCAGCTTGCGGGATGATCCGCCCCCTGAACGGCCTTCGAGGAGTCCCTGATGAGTTATCCCCTGCTGCATGTGGTGCATCTGCTGGCGGCGATCTGCTTCATCGGCACGCTGTTCTTCGAGGTGGTGATCCTCGCGCGGGCCAAGCGCGAACTGGCGGCCGACAGCGTCCCGGCGCTGGATCGGGCTGTCGGCGCGCGTTCGCGGGTGGTGCTGCACTGGGTGGTGCTGTTCGTCTACGGCGCCGGCATCGCCCTGGCCTGGCACCATCGCCAGGCGCTGGCGGCGCCACTGGCAAGCAGTTTCGCCACGCTGCTGTGGCTGAAGATCCTGCTCGCCGTCGGGGTGTTTCTGAGCTTCGGCCTGGTCGCCGTGCTGCTGCGCCGCGGCGGCATGACACCCGAGCGTTACCGGGCTCTGCACTGGGCGATCCTGGCGCAGATGATCGGCATCGTCGTTCTCGCCAAGGCGATGTTCTACCTGCACTGGTAGGTTGCGCGCATAGCAGGCCTGCGCCGGGGCGTGATGACCTCGGTCAAGGGCGAAGCGGCTTTCGCAACGGTGATCGGCGGCGATTCAGCCGCTGCAGCCTCGTTGCGTCGGTGCCGCGGGCGGCTAAGGTGACGGCATCGTCCCGTCTCCGGAGCCCCACCGATGGATTTTGCCTACAGCCCCCGCGTTCAGGCGTTGCGCCAGCAGCTGCTCGCCTTCATGGATCAGTACATCGTGCCGCGCATCGGTGCCTGGCACGCCGAGGTCGATGCCGGCCACTACCCCGTGTCGTTCATGGAAGACCTCAAGGCGCTGGCACGCGAGGAGGGGCTGTGGAACCTGTTCCTGCCCTCGCTGCACGCCGACGAGCCGGGCACCGGGCTGAGCAACCTGGAGTACGCGCCGCTGGCCGAGATCATGGGGCGGGTGCCCTGGGCCTCGGAGGTGTTCAACTGCAACGCGCCGGACACCGGCAACATGGAGCTGCTGCACCTGTTCGCCAGCGACGAGCAGCGCGAACGCTGGCTCAAGCCGCTGCTCGAGGGGCGGATCCGCTCGGCCTTCGCGATGACCGAACCGGACGTGCCGTCCTCTGACGCGACCAACATCCAGACGCTGATCCGCCGCGACGGCGACAGCTACGTGATCAACGGCCGCAAATGGTTCATCACCAACGCCTCGCATCCGAACTGCAAGCTCCTGATCGTGATGGGCAAGACCGACCCGGATGGCGAGACGCATCGTCAGCAGAGCATGATCCTGGTGCCCTTCGATACGCCCGGCGTCGAGCTGGTGCGCAACATCCCGGTGATGAGCCACATCGCCCCGGAAGGCCACAGCGAACTGCTGCTGCGCAACGTGCGGGTGCCGGCGGGCAACCTGCTCGGCCGCGAGGGCGATGGCTTCATGATGGCCCAGGCGCGGCTCGGCCCGGGGCGCATCCACCACTGCATGCGCTCGATCGGCATGGCCGAGCTGGCGCTGGAGCTGATGGTCGAGCGTTGCCAGGAGCGCAAGGCGTTCGGCAAGTACCTGCAGCAGTACTCGAACATCGGCGACTGGATCGCCGAGTCGCGCATCGAGATCGAGCAGGCGCGCCTGCTGGTGCTCAAGACCGCCTGGATGATCGACGAGGTCGGCGCCAAGGCCGCGCGCAAGGAGATCGCCATGATCAAGGCGCTGGTGCCGCGCATGCATACCCGCGTGGTCGACCGGGCCATGCAGGTCTACGGCGCGATGGGCCTGACCCCGGATACGCCCCTGGCCGACATGTGGACTGGCGGCCGCGCCCTGCGCTTCGCCGACGGTCCGGATCAGGTGCATCTGCGCAGTATTGCCAAGCTGGAGCTCAAGGCCAGCGAGGACCGGCGCGGCGCCACCGCCGCCTACCTCACGCCCGGGCGCCACTGAGTTGTCCGTTCTGCGCAGCGGTTCACGCGCCGCCGCGTGGTCTCGATAACGTCACTCTTTTGGTCTAGGCTTGCCTCGGTAGAGTCATCTGCCGAGGCGTTTCTTTGACATGGCGCAATGGAATCAGACCGCTGGGACCGAGCTTGATTGCAATCAAGGGGGGAACGAGAGCCCCTCACCTACCATGCGGGCCACATCCCGTAGTGCAGTAGGTAACAGCATGAAAGCCCATCGTTTTTCCGCCCGCGGCGCCCTGCGAGCGTGGGGGAACGGCCTGGTGGTCCTCCTCGCGCTGATGATGTGCAGCTTCGGCCTCCAGGCACGCGAGTACGAGGTCGAGCGCCAGCGCATCGAGCAGGTCTTTCCGCAGGCCGAGGTCTCCGAACCCGAGGGCGAATACCAGGTGCGAACCCTGCGCAAGGGTGACGAAATCCTCGGCTACGCCTTCCAGACGATCAACGTCGTCGACATCCCGGCCTACTCCGGCAAGCCGATCAACCTCCAGGTGCTGCTCGATCCGCAAGGCACGATCAAGGATGCCTACGTGCTCGAGCACCACGAGCCGATCCTGCTGATCGGCATTCCCGAGCAGAAGCTGCACGACTTCACTGCCAAGTACCAGGGCGTGAAGGCCGACCAGCGCGTGGTGGTCGGGCATTCCAGCGACAGCAACGCAGTGACCATCGATGCCGTGACCGGCGCCACCGTGACCGTCATGGTGGTCAACGAGATCGTCATGCGCGCCGCCCACGAGGTGGCCGCCTCGCTCAAGCTGGTCGAGCCCGCCGCCGGCGGCCGCAGCAAACCGGCGACCGTTCGCGCCGACGTGTACCAGCCGGCCAGCTGGGCCGAGCTGACCGGCAACGGCGCGATTCGCCGCCTGCTGCTGACCTACGGCCAGATCGACGAGGCCTTCAAGGGCACCGAAGCCGAAGGCATCGACGAGGCCGAGCCGGACGAGAAGGGCGAGACCTTCATCGACCTGTACGCCACCGAACTCAACCCGCCGACCATCGGCCGCAACCTGCTTGGCGAGGCGCAGTACGCCGACCTGATGAGCACGCTCAAGCCGGGTGAACACGCGATCGCCGTGCTCGGCAGCGGCGACTACTCGTTCAAGGGCTCGGGCTATGTGCGCGGCGGCATCTTCGATCGGGTGCAGCTGCGCCAGTTCGGCAACATCATCAGCTTCCGCGATCTGGACTATATCCGCCTGTCGGACGTCTATGCCGAAGGCATGCCCGAGTTCCGCGAGATGGCGATCTTCATCATCCGCGAGCACGTCGCCTTCGACCCGGGCTCGCCCTGGTCGCTGGAGTTGCTGGTACGCCGCCAGACCGGCCCGGTGGCCGGGGTGTTCACCAGCTTCGAGCTGCCGTACCAGATGCCCGAAGCCTACATCGAGCGGCCGCAGCCGACCGCCGAGGAGCTGGCTGCGATCGAAGAGGCCAACCGGCCGATGTGGGTCAACATCTGGTACCAGAAAAGCTTCCAGATCGGCGTGATCGTCGCCGCCCTGGGCCTGCTGACGGTCATCCTGTTCCTGCAGGACAAGTTCACCCAGCACCCGAACTTCCTGCACTGGCTGCGCCGCGGCTACCTGATCTTCACCGTGGTGTTCATCGGCTGGTACGCGCTGGGGCAGCTGTCGGTGGTCAACGTGCTGACCTTCGTCCATGCCCTGTTCCAGGACTTCCGCTGGGAGCTGTTCCTCTCCGATCCGGTGATCTTCATCCTCTGGACCTTTACCGCGGCGAGCATCCTGCTCTGGGGGCGCGGCGTGTTCTGCGGCTGGCTGTGCCCCTTCGGCGCGCTGCAGGAGCTGATCAACGAGGCCGCGCGCAAGCTGAAGATCCCGCAGTACGAGCTGCCCTTCGCGGTCCACGAGCGGCTCTGGGCGATCAAGTACATCATCCTGCTGGTGCTGTTCGGCATCTCGCTGGAGTCGATGATGATGGCCGAGAAGGCCGCCGAGGTTGAGCCGTTCAAGACCGCGATCATGCTCAAGTTCGACCGCCAGTGGTGGTTCGTCCTCTACGCGGTGTTCCTGCTGGTCATCAACATCTTCACCCGCAAGGTTTACTGCCGCTACGTCTGCCCGCTCGGCGCGGCGCTGGCGATCCCGACCAAGCTGCGCCTGTTCGACTGGCTCAAGCGCCGCAAGGAGTGCGGCAGCCCCTGCCAGCTGTGCGCCAAGGAATGCGAGATCCAGGCGATCCACCCGGACGGGCACATCAATGCCAACGAGTGCCACTACTGCCTCGATTGCCAGATGACCTACCACAACGAGCACAAGTGCCCGCCGCTGGTGAACAAGAACAAGCGCAAGAAGCGCGAGAAGCCGGCCCCGGCCGACGCCAACCTGATTCCCGTCGTTGAAGTCGTTGAACCCTGAGTGCCCGCCGCCGGCGAGTCGCTCGCAACCAACACACCCCTGTGTTTGTGAGTCAAAAGGAGCAACACCCCATGAGTGACAAGAGCAAGAATCCAGAGACCCTGGAAAAGGGCGGCCTGAGTCGCCGCAGCTTCCTCGGCGCCTCCGCGATGACCGGTGCGGCCGTGGCTGCGACGGCCTTCGGCGGCGCGGTGATGACGCGTGAATCCTTTGCCGCCGCCGCCAAGGAAGCACGCTCCAAGATCGAAGTCGGCCCGGGCGAACTGGACGAGTACTACGGCTTCTGGAGCGGCGGCCACCAGGGCGAAGTGCGGGTGCTGGGCATCCCTTCGATGCGCGAGATCATGCGTATTCCGGTGTTCAACGTCGACTCGGCTACCGGCTGGGGCCTGACCAACGAGAGTAAGGCGGTGCTGGGTGACAGCGCCAAGTTCCTCAACGGCGACTGCCACCACCCGCACATCTCCATGACCGACGGCAAGTACGACGGCAAGTACGTGTTCATCAACGACAAGGCCAACACCCGCGTCGCGCGTATTCGTCTGGATATCATGAAGTGCGACAAGATCCTGACCGTACCGAATTGCCAGGCGATCCACGGCCTGCGCCTGCAGAAGGTGCCGTACACCAAGTACGTTTACGCCAACGCCGAATTCGTCATTCCGCACCCGAACGACGGCAAGGTCTTCGATCTGCAGGATGAAAACAGCTACACCATGTACAACGTCATCGACGCCGAAAAGATGGAGATGGCCTTCCAGATCATCGTCGACGGCAACCTCGACAACACCGACGCCGACTACACCGGCCGCTTCGCCGCTGCCACCTGCTACAACTCGGAAAAGGCCTACGACCTCGGCGGCATGATGCGCAACGAGCGCGACTGGGTCGTGGTGTTCGACATCCACGCGGCTGAAAAAGCGGTCAAGGCCGGCAAGTTCATCACCCTGGGCGACTCCAAGGTGCCGGTGCTCGATGGCCGCAAGAAGGGCGGCAAGGACAGCGAATTCACCCGCTACATCCCGGTGCCGAAGAACCCGCACGGCTGCAACACCTCGCCGGACGGCAAGTACTTCATCGCCAACGGCAAGCTGTCGCCGACCTGCACCGTGATCGCCATCGACAAGCTGCCCGACCTGTTCGACGGCAAGCTGAAGGACCCGCGCGACGTCGTGGTCGCCGAGCCGGAGCTGGGTCTCGGCCCGCTGCACACCACCTTCGACGGCCGTGGCAACGGCTACACCACGCTGTTCATCGACAGCCAGCTGTGCAAGTGGAACATCGAGGACGCCATCCGCGCCTACAAGGGCGAGAAGGTCAACTACATCCGCCAGAAGCTCGACGTGCACTACCAGCCGGGGCACAACCACGCCTCGCTGTGCGAAACGCGCGAAGCGGATGGCAAGTGGGTCGTGGTGCTGTCGAAGTTCTCCAAGGACCGCTTCCTGCCGACCGGCCCGCTGCACCCGGAAAACGACCAGCTGATCGACATCTCCGGTGACGAGATGAAGCTGATGCATGACGGCCCGACCTTCGCCGAGCCGCATGACTGCATCATGGCCCGTCGTGACCAGATCAAGACCAAGAAGATCTGGGATCGCAACGACCCGTTCTTCGCCGAGACCGTCAAGCGCGCCGAGAAGGATGGCATCAACCTGACCGCCGACAACAAGGTCATCCGCGACGGCAACAAGGTCCGCGTGTACATGACCTCGATGGCGCCGACCTACGGCGTCAACGAGTTCACCGTCAAGCAGGGCGACGAAGTCACCGTGACCATCACCAACATCGACCAGATCGAAGACGTGTCCCACGGCTTCGTCATGGTCAACCACGGTGTGAGCATGGAGATCAGCCCGCAGCAGACCTCTTCCATCACCTTCGTGGCAGACAAGCCCGGCCTGCACTGGTACTACTGCAGCTGGTTCTGCCATGCCCTGCACATGGAAATGGTCGGCCGCATGATGGTCGAGCCTGCGTGACCCGATCGCCCCGGCTCAGGCCGGGCGCATCGACCGAGGCGGCGCCAGTGGCGCCGCCGCACCGGAAAAGCCCGAAAGCCGAACAAGGTAATTGCAGTGCTCGTATCTCGGACCCACGGCAGATTCCACCTCCTGGCGCTTGTTGCGCTTCTCTTTCTCGGTGGCGGCGTCCAGGCGGCGCAGCCCCTCACGTCGCTGCCGCTCGAAGCGCTGGGCGACAACCACTGGCTGCTGCCGGCCGGCGAGCACCTGGGCCAGTTCCGCATCGACCAGCCGCTCACGCTGCGCTGTGCGCCTGGCGCCGTGCTCGATGCCGGGGGCCAGGGCAATGCCCTGACCATTGCCGCCGCGCAGGTCACTGTCGAAGGCTGCAACATTCGTAACTGGGGCCGCGACCTCACCGCGATGAACTCGGCGATCTTCGTCGAGCGCAGCGGACGCGGCGCCATCCTGCGCGACAACCACCTCGAAGGAGCCGGCTTCGGTATCTGGCTCGACGGCACGGCCGATGCCAGCGTGCTCGGCAACCGTATCGAGGGCGACCCCAGCGTGCGCTCGCAGGACCGCGGCAACGGCATCCACCTGTACGCGGTGACCGGTGCGCGCGTCGTCGGCAACCATGTGCAGCAGACCCGTGACGGCATCTACATCGACACCTCCAACGGCAACCGCCTGGAAGGCAACGTGCTGGAAGACCTGCGGTACGGCGTGCACTACATGTTCGCCAACGACAACAGCGTGATCGGCAACGTCACCCGCCGCACGCGTACCGGCTATGCGCTGATGCAGAGCCGCAAGCTCACCGTCGTCGGCAACCGCTCCGAGCATGACCAGAACTACGGCATGCTGATGAACTACATCACCTACTCGACCATTCGCGACAACTTCGTCAGCGAAGTGCAGTCCGGCGACACCGGCGGTGACAGCATGATTTCCGGGGGCGAGGGCAAGGCGCTGTTCATCTACAACTCGCTGTTCAACACCATCGAGAACAACCACTTCGAGAAGAGCGCGCTGGGCATCCACCTGACCGCCGGCTCGGAGGACAACCGCATCGCCGGCAATGCCTTCGTCGGCAACCAGCAGCAGGTCAAGTACGTCGCCACCCGCACCCAGGAATGGTCGCAGGACGGGCGCGGCAACTACTGGAGCGACTACCTGGGCTGGGACCGCAACGACGACGGCCTGGGCGACGTGCCCTACGAGCCGAACGACAACGTCGACCGGCTGCTGTGGATGTACCCGCAGGTGCGTCTGCTGATGAACAGCCCCAGCATCGAACTGCTGCGCTGGGTGCAGCGCGCCTTTCCGGTGATTCGCTCGCCCGGGGTGCAGGACAGCCATCCGCTGATGGCCCTGCCGACGCAAAATCTCTTGAAACAGGAACCCCAGTCATGAACGCCGTTGAAATCCAGGGCGTCAGCCAGCGTTACGGCAGCATGACCGTACTGCACGATCTGCATCTGAGCCTCGGCGAAGGCGAGGTGCTGGGCCTGTTCGGCCACAACGGCGCGGGCAAGACCACCAGCATGAAGCTGATCCTCGGCCTGCTCGCGCCAAGCGTCGGCGAGGTCCGTGTGCTTGGCCGCGCCCCGGCCGATCCGCAGGTGCGCCGCCAGCTCGGCTACCTGCCGGAGAACGTCACCTTCTACCCGCAGCTCAGCGGCCGCGAGACGCTGCGCCATTTCGCCCGGCTCAAGGGCGCGGCGCTCGGCCAGGTCGACGAACTGCTCGAACAGGTCGGCCTGACCCACGCGGCCGATCGCCGCGTCAAGACCTATTCCAAGGGCATGCGCCAGCGCCTCGGCCTGGCCCAGGCGCTGCTCGGCGAGCCACGCCTGCTGCTGCTCGACGAGCCCACCGTCGGCCTCGACCCGATCGCCACCGGCGATCTCTACCGGCTGATCGACACCCTGCGCCAGCGCGGTACCAGCATCATCCTCTGCTCCCATGTGCTGCCAGGCGTCGAGGCGCACATCAACCGTGCGGCGATCCTCGCCAAGGGCCGCCTGCAGGCGGTCGGCAGCCTGGCGCAGCTGCGTGCCGAGGCCGGCCTGCCGGTGCGCATCCGCGCCAGCGGCCTGGACCAGCGCGACCGCTGGCTCAGCCGCTGGCAGGAGGAAGGCCACAGCGCCCGCTCGCTGAATGAGACGAGCCTGGAAGTGGTGGCCTGCAACGGCCACAAGCTGGTGCTGCTGCGCCAGCTGCTCGGCGAGAGCGAGCCGGACGATATCGAGATCCACCAGCCGTCGCTCGAGGACCTCTACCGCTACTACATGGAGCGCGCCGGCGACGTGCGCGCCGAGGAGGGCAGGGCATGAACCAGGTCTGGAACATCGCGCGCAAGGAGCTCAGCGACGGCCTGCGCAACCGCTGGTTGCTGGCGATCAGCCTGCTGTTCGCCGCGCTCGCCGTTGGCATCGCCTGGCTCGGCGCAGCCGCGTCCGGGCAACTCGGCTTCACCTCGATCCCGGCGACGATCGCCAGCCTGGCGAGCCTGGCGACTTTTCTGATGCCACTGATCGCGCTGCTGCTGGCCTATGACGCGATCGTCGGCGAAGACGAGGGCGGCACGCTGATGCTGCTGCTGACCTATCCGCTGGGGCGTGGGCAGATCCTGCTCGGCAAGTTCGTCGGCCACGGCCTGATCCTGGCCCTGGCGGTGCTCATCGGCTTTGGCTGTGCGGCGCTGGCGATCGCCCTGCTGGTCGAGGACATCGAGCTCGGCATGCTCGCCTGGGCATTCGGTCGCTTCATGCTGTCCTCGACGCTGCTCGGCTGGGTGTTTCTCGCGCTGGCCTACGTCCTGAGCAGCAAGGTCAACGAAAAATCCAGCGCGGCCGGCCTGGCGCTGGGCGTGTGGTTTCTCTTCGTGCTGGTGTTCGATCTGCTGCTGCTGGCCCTGCTGGTGCTCAGCGAGGGCAAGTTCAGCCCCGAGCTGCTGCCCTGGCTGCTGCTGCTCAACCCGGCCGACGTGTACCGGCTGATCAACCTGTCCGGCTTCGAAGGCAGCAGCGCCATGGGCGTGCTGTCCCTGGGGGCCGACCTGCCACTACCCGGCGCCATGCTCTGGCTCTGCCTGCTGCTGTGGGTCGCCGTTTCACTGCTCGTTGCCTTCGCCGTGTTCCGTCGGCGCATGGCCTGATTCCTTGGGGGAACTATGAAAACCTTTCAGCAATTCGGCCTGGTTCTGCTGCTGGCGCTGGGGCTGACTGCCTGCGGCGAGTCGCAGCAGCCGGCTGCGAGTCTCGATCCGGTAGCCTTTCACGACGGTGACGAATGCCACGTCTGCGGCATGGTCATCAGCGATTTTCCCGGGCCCAAGGGCGAGGCGGTGACGGCGGGCGGAGTGAAGAAGTTCTGTTCGGCCGCCGAGATGCTCGGCTGGTGGCTGCAGCCGGAAAACCGCGGGCGCGACATGAAGCTCTACGTGCACGACATGGGGCGCAGTGTCTGGGAACACCCGGACGACAGCCATCTGATTGACGCAACCAGCGCCTACTATGTGATCGGAACGCCGCTCAAGGGCGCGATGGGTGCGGTGCTCGCCAGCTTCGCCGAGGAGGGCGCCGCGCAGAAGCTGGCCGCCGAACACGGCGGGCGCGTGCTGCGCTTCGAGGAGATCGACCAGGCCTTGCTCCAGCAGGCGGCGGCCATGCAGTATGGCGCGGCACATGAGGGCGCGATGCACGAGGGCGCGCACGGCGAGCACGCGGCGGCGTCGATGGGCCACAACGAACACGCCGGTCACTGACCGCAGTCAACGCAACGAGGTAGCAAATGATGGGTATCAGCATCTGGCAGCTTCTGATCATTCTTCTGATCGTCGTCATGCTGTTCGGCACCAAGCGCCTGCGCGGCCTGGGGTCGGACCTGGGCAGTGCGATCAGTGGCTTTCGCAAGTCGGTCAGCGAGGGCGACAGCACGCCCGCCGCGCAGGAGTCGGTGCGTCACGAGGTCAAGTGATGCGCAACCGCGCCAAGGAAACGGGCCTTCATGGCCCGTTTTTTTTGCCGCTGGGCCGGGTGCGGCCCGCTCGGGTGGCCGGGAAAGCGGCTTGCAGGGGGCCAACCGTCACTTTTTCGCCGTCTCCGGGAAAAGCTGATTGCAATCAAGTCTGATCGGGGTAGTGAAGCGGTAGAAAGTAGCCATCGCCTCCGTCTTTGGAGGCACGCCCCGCCGAGCCGTCGCAAGCCGTCGTCCGGCGGCAGAACGTTTTCAGGAGGCCTGCAGTGCAAGTTGTCGACCGGCGAAAAGCCCTCAGTATCCCGCCCGTCTGGCGCCTCGCCTTTCGCCCGTTCTTTCTCGCCGGCGCGGTGTTCGCGCTGCTGGTCGTGCCGCTCTGGGTGATGGCCTGGACCGGTCTGTGGCCGGGCTTCCAGCCCACCGGTGGCTGGCTGGCCTGGCACCGTCACGAGATGCTGTTCGGCTTTGCCATGGCCATCGTCGCCGGCTTTCTGCTGACCGCGGTGCAAACCTGGACCGGCCAGGTGGCGCCCTCCGGCAAGCCGCTGATGGGCCTGGCGCTGCTCTGGCTGTCGGCGCGCCTGGGCTGGTTGTTCGGCCTGCCGCTGGCGCTGCTGATTCCGCTCGATCTGGCCTTTCTCTGCGCCGTCGCGGTGCTGATGGGGCGCATGCTCTGGGCCGTGCGACAGAAGCGCAACTACCCGGTGCTGGCGGTGCTCACGCTGATGATCGCTGCCGATGCGCTGGTACTGACCGGCATGGCGCGTGCCGACGATGCCCTGCAGCGCCAGGGTGTGCTGGCCGGCCTGTGGCTGGTCGCGGCCTTGATGGGGCTGATCGGCGGGCGAGTGATTCCGTTCTTCACCCAGCGCGGTCTCGGCTGGGTCGAAGCGATCAAGCCCTGGGTCTGGCTCGATGTGGCCCTGCTGGCAGGCAGCGCGTTGATCGCCCTGCTGCATGCCCTGGGGATCGCCCTGCAGGCGCAGCCGCTGGTAGGCGTGCTGTTGCTTCTGCTCGGCGCCGGCCACCTGCTGCGTCTCGGCCGCTGGTACGACAAGGGCATCTGGCGCGTGCCGCTGCTCTGGTCGCTGCATCTGTCGATGCTCTGGCTGGTGGTGGCCTGCTTCGGCCTGGCGCTCTGGCACTTCGGTCTGCTGGCGCAGTCGAGCCCTTCGCTGCACGCGCTGACCGTCGGCGCCATGAGCGGGCTGATCCTGGCGATGATCGCGCGGGTGACCCTGGGCCACACCGGCCGCCCGCTACAGGTGCCGACCGGCATGGTGCCCGCCTTCGTGCTGTTCAACCTGGGCGTGGCGGCTCGCGTGTTCCTCGCCGCGCAATGGCCGGTGGCCGGCCTCTGGCTGGCGGCGGCCTGCTGGTCGCTGGCCTTTCTCGTCTACGCCCTGCGTTACGCGCCGATGCTGCTCAGCGCGCGGGTTGACGGTCATCCCGGCTGAGCCGGGCGACAGTTTCCTTCCAAGTTCCCAACGCTGCGCCTGGCTCGAGCCCGGCGCCTGAGACTCGGCGTGCCGAGCAACGGAGAAAGAGATGAAAAGCGAGTTCCTCGATCGTCTGGCCGTGGTGACGGGCGCCAGTTCGGGTATCGGCCTGGCGCTGTGCGCGGCGCTGCTGCAGCGTGGCGCGCGAGTGCTGGCGATGTCGCGTTCGCAGGGTGGCCTCGGGCCGCTGATGGAAACCTACGGCGAGCGGCTGTGCTGGTTGTCCGGCGATGTGACGTCGGCCGAGGACCTGACAGCCCTGTGCCGGCGTGCCGCGGCGATGGGGCCGGTGGATTTCCTGGTGCCGAATGCCGGTATTGCCGAGCTGGCCGATAGCCTGGACGCGAGTGCGTTCGAGCGGCAATGGGCGGTCAACGGCGCGGGCGCGCTGAACACCCTGGCTGCGCTGCGCAGCGAACTGGCCAAGCCGGCCTCGGTGGTGTTCATCGGCACCTTTCTGACCCGTGCGAGCTTTCCCGGGCTGGCGGCCTACATCGGCACCAAGGCGGCGCTCGCCGCGCAAACGCGCACCCTGGCGGTGGAGTTCGCGCCGCTCGAGGTGCGCATCAACATGGTTTCGCCCGGGCCTACCGCTACCGCCATCTGGGGCACGCTGGGGCTGGCCGACGAGCAACTCGAGCAGGTCGCCGACACGGTGAGCAAGCGGCTGCTGCCGGGGCATTTTCTCGAGGCCGCGGCGGTCGCCAACGTCATTCTGTTTCAGCTGTCGCAGGGAGCGCGCGGTGTCTACGGGCAGGACTGGGTGGTGGACAACGGCTATACCCTGGCCTGAGGGGGCAGCATGTGGTTCAAGAGCAAGCAGATGGCACAGCGCCTGGAGCACGAGACCCGCGAGCGGCTTGCACGCGATGAGGCGCGCCAGGCGCGCATCGAGGCGCTGGAGCAGGAGCTGGATGACGCGCACCGGGTGATCGAGGCGCAGCGGCAGCAGCTCGCTCACCACCGCGGCGTGGCGGCCAATCTGGTGCGCTTCGGTAGCTCGGTGTCGAGCCTTGGCGATTCCTTCGAATACCTCGCTGCGCAGCTGGCGCACAGCCAGGACCGCGCCGGGCAGGTGGCCGAGGCGGCGCTGGCCAGCCGGCAGCAGTTCGGTGCGTTGCGTGGCGAGGCGCAGCGGATGGAGGACGGCCTCGATCAGGCCTCGCAGAAGGTACAGTCGCTGGCCGAGTGTTCGCGCGAGATCAACGGCATCGTCGACCTGATCAGCGGCATCGCCAGCCAGACCAACCTGCTCGCGCTGAATGCCGCAATCGAGGCCGCGCGCGCCGGCAGTGCCGGGCGCGGCTTTGCCGTGGTCGCCAGCGAGATCCGCAGCCTGGCGGAAAAGACCGCGCTGGCCACCGACGACATCGTGCGCAAGATCGGCGAGGTACAGGAAGAAATCCGCAGCGTGCACACGCACATCCGCCTGCAGGGCGAGAGCGCGCAGGGCTTCAACCACACCGCCGAGGAAGCGGTGCAGGCGATGGAACGGCTGCGCGAGCTGGCCGGGGCGATGCGCCGTAGCAGCGAGACCTCGGCCCTGCGCGCCGGCGTCGAACTGGCCAACCTTGACGAGTTGTCGCTCAAGTTCGTGGTCTATAACCACCTGCTCGGCAACGGCGAACAGCCGCCGGAGCTGCCGAGCGAGCGTGATTGCCGCTTCGGCCGCTGGTACTACGGCGACGCCGACCGCCAGCTCAAGCTGTTCGATGGCTTCGCCCAGATCGAGCGACCGCACACCGCCGTGCACGCTCAGGGCCAGGCGGCGATCACCGCGTTCGGCCAGGGTGAGCTGACCCTTGCGTTGCAGAGCCTGGAGCGCATGGAAGACGCCAATCTTCAGGTGATGCGCATCGTCAACGGCCTGCTCGATAGACTGGAGCAGGCTCCCGAGAGCGGGGCAGAGCGGGGCGAACGACAGCTGCTCGATGCTTGATTCAATAATATTGCTTACAAGGAGCAATAACATTCGTTAGATAAAAGTAAATCGCTCGGCTGACAATGGCCATCGCATCAAGGCGCGACACCCGGTCGCGCTTGTTCATGAACCGACTTCCACAGAGGAACGGCGAGTGAGTGCGTGCCGGTCAGTCGTTACCGCCCGGGCCTTGTGACGAGGCCACGCGGATCGCCGCCCGCGCCGCATCCGCTTGCGATAGCTATGAGCGAACCGCAGAGCACTCTCGAACCCGACTACAACTACCGCGTCGTGCGCCAGTTCACCCTGATGACCCTCGTCTGGGGCGTGCTCGGCATGGGCCTGGGCGTCTTCATCGCGGCCCAGCTGGTCTGGCCGCAGCTCAATTTCGGCCTGCCGTGGACCAGCTTCGGTCGGCTGCGCCCGATCCATACCAACCTGGTGATCTTCGCCTTTGGCGGCGGCGCGCTGTTCGCCTCGTCGTTCTACATCGTGCAGCGGACCAGCCAGGTGCGACTGGTCTCCGACCAGTTGGCCGCGGTGGTGTTCTGGGGCTGGCAGGCCGCCTGCGTGGCCATGCCGATCAGCTACGTGCTGGGCTACACCACGTCCAAGGAATACGCCGAAATGGAGTGGCCGATCGCGCTGTGGGTGACCTTTGTCTGGCTGCTCTACGGCTACCTGTTCTTCGCCACCGTGGCGCGCCGACGGATGCGCCACATCTACGTCGGCAACTGGTTCTTCGGCGCCTTCATCATCGTCACGGGCATGGTGCACGTGGTCAATCACGTGCAATTGCCGGTATCGCTGCTCAAGAGCTATTCGGTGTATTCCGGCGCCACCGACGCGATGGTCCAGTGGTGGTACGGGCACAGCGTGGTCGGCTTCATCCTCTCGGTGGGCTTTCTCGGCATGATGTATTACTTCGTGCCGAAGCAGGCCGAGCGGCCGATCTACTCGTACCGGCTGTCGATCGTGCACTTCTGGGCGATCATCTCGATCTACATCTGGGCCGGCCCGCACCATCTGCACTACACCGCGCTGCCGGAGTGGGCGCAGAGCCTGGGCATGGTGATGTCGATCATCCTGCTGGCGCCGTCCTGGGGCGGCATGATCAACGGCATGATGACCCTCTCCGGCGCCTGGCATAAGTTGCGCACCGACCCGATCCTGCGCTTTCTGGTGGTCTCGCTGGCGTTCTACGGCATGTCGACCTTCGAAGGTCCGATGATGGCGATCAAGACCGTCAACGCCCTGTCCCACTACACCGACTGGACCATCGGCCACGTACACGCCGGCGCCCTCGGCTGGGTGGCGATGATCACCATCGGCTCGATGTATCACCTGATCCCGAAAGTGTTCGGTCGCGAGCAGATGCACAGCATCGGCCTGATCAACGCGCACTTCTGGCTGGCCACCATCGGCACCGTGCTCTACATCGCCTCGATGTGGGTCAACGGCATCACCCAGGGCCTGATGTGGCGAGCAATCAACGAGGACGGCACGCTGACCTATTCCTTCGTCGAGGCGCTCGAGGCCAGCCACCCGGGCTACGTGGTGCGCATGATCGGCGGCGGCCTGTTCGCGTCCGGCATGCTGCTGATGGCGCTCAACACCTGGCTGACGGTGCGCCATGCGCCGCGCGCCCCGGCACCCGACGCAGAGCTGACCGCTGTGACTGCTTGATTTCCCCTCGCTACCCTTGTAGCTCCTGATGGTCCAGGGACGGACCTTTTTTACCCGGCTACGCTCCGATAGCCGGTGCTTCGTCTGACAAGAGCTTCCATGCAAGTCAACCTGATCGACTGGTTCAAATCCTTCGTGCCCGCGCCGCTGAATGCGGCTCCCCGACTGTGGCTGCGCGCCGCCATCGGCATCGCCTTCGTCATGCCGCTGGTGTTTCTCAGTGACCGCTGGCTGGTCGGCACCGGGCTGGCGCTGCAAGTGATCGCGCCGGTTGGCGCCTCCGCCGTGCTGGTATTCGTCGCCTCGTCGAGCCCCTTTGCCCAGCCCTGGTCAGTCATCGGTGGCAATCTGTTCGCCGCACTGATCGGCGTCTCCCTGGGGCTCAGTGGTTTGCCCAGCGTGCTCGCCGCGACGCTGGCCGGCGCGGCAACGCTGCTGTGCCTGTTCTCGCTGCGCTGCCTGCACCCGCCGAGCATCGGGCTGGCGCTGGTGGCCGCGGTGGGCAGCCCCGACCTGCACCAGCTGCACTTCGGCCTGCTCGGGCCGGTGATGTTCAACTCGCTGCTGCTGGTGACCTTTGCGCTGCTGTTCAACAACCTCACCGGCAATCCCTACCCCAAGGCGCGCCTGCCGCGCGAAAACGAGCACCACACCCGCGACCCGCGGCCGGGCGAGCGGATGAGCTTCGTTCAGGATGACGTCGACCGGGCGCTGGCCGAATTCGGCGAGTACGTCGACATCACCCGTGACGACCTCGCCCGGCTGATCAAGCAGACCGAGAAGCACGCGCTGCGCCGCAGCATGGGCGAGGTCACCGCCGCGCACGTGATGTCGCGCGATATCTACTGGCATACCCCGGACACCTTTATCGAATCGGCCTGGCAGACCCTGCAGCAACATCGCCTGCGTTCGTTGCCGGTGGTCGAAGGCGACGATCACCGACTGGTCGGCATCGTCACCCAGATCGACCTGCTCAAGCACTTCCACCCCCGCCCGGGGCGTTTGAGCTTCGGCCAGCTGAACTTCCTGCGCGGCACCAAGCTGCGCGCCATCATGAGTTCGCCGGTGGTTTCGGTAACCATGGACACGCACATGGTCGAGCTGGTCTACCTGCTGTCCGACCGCGGCCTGCACTGCCTGCCGGTGGTCGATGAGCAGCAGCGCCTGGTGGGCATGATCACCCAGACCGACCTGATCGCCGCGCTGTACCGCTACTGGCTCAAGCAGCTTCCGGACTGAGTCGGCTCAGATCTCGTAGTACCAGCGCGACCAGTCGAAGTCGTCCAGCGCCAGCTCGCGTACCAGGTTGAGCGCCTTGGCCAGCGCCGCCGAGCGGTTGGCACGGGAATAGACCAGGTACACCGGATGCGAGAATTCCGGCGCCTGTTCGACGCGCTTGAGCACGCCTTCGTCGAGGTAGCGCTGCACCACCCGCGTGCGGAAGTAGCCGCGCCCGCCGCACTGCACCAGGTACTGCAGCGCCAGCGGGCCGAGGCTGAAGGACATCGCGGCGCGGGTGTGCTCGGGCAGCGCCTGGTTGTGCTGCTTGCGAAACGCCGGGCCCCAGTCGACGTACAGGTACGGCTCGGGGTTGCGCGTCTGCACCACCTGGATGAGCTTTTCCTCGAGCAACTGCTCGACCTGCAGGCCCGGCCAGTACTCGGGCTGGTGCACCAGCGCGGCATCGAGCAGGCCGAGGTCGAGCTTTTTCTGCAGTTCCTCGTCACTCGCCACTTCGCTGCGCAGCGCATGGCTGGGTAGCGTCTCGCGCAGGCGCTGCACCCACGCGAGCATCAGCGGGTTGCACAGGCTGACCTCGGCGCCGAGCGTGAGCAACTGGTCGTACCCCTGCGGCAGCGGCAGGTCGCGGCGCGCAGCCTCCCAGGTCTGCACCAGCTGGTTGGCATAGGCGACGAAGCGTTCGCCATCGTCGGTCAGGCGCGCACCGGCGCGGTTGCGCACGAACAGCCGGCAGCCGAGCTGGCTTTCGAGGTTCTGGATGCGTGCGGTGACGGCGGTCTGGGTCAGGTGCATGCGCTCGGCCGCGGCGATGAAGCTGCCGCCGCGAATGATCTCGAGAAAGGTGCGGGCGAGATCGATGTCCATGCGCATGCCTGTGTAATGAGGGGGCCGCCATTGTAGCGGACAAGGCCGGTGCTGGCCCGCAACGGGCCGGCCGGGTGCAGCGGCGTGGCCGTCCGCACCCGGCAGCGGAACCGATCAGTGCGAGGTGCCTTCGGCGAACTCGATCTTGTTGCCGACGTTGTACTTGCCGGAGGGCTTGTTCATCGGGATGCGTTTGACCTCCTCCAGCGTCTTGGCGTCGTAGACGAGCAGGGCGCCGTCGGTGTCCCAGACGCTGAGCAGGGCGTAGCGGCCGTCGTTGGTGAACTCGACGTGGGCGGCGTTCTTGCCCGGCATCGGGCGCAGGGTGTGGGCGACTTCCAGGGTCTGCTTGTCGATCAGGTGCACGGCGTCGTTGTTCGGGCCGAAGAACACGTCGGTCCAGGCGTAGGGCGAATTCTGTTGGCTGCGCATGAAGAAGCCCGGCCCTTCGGTGGGAATCTCCTTGATCAGCTTCCAGCTCTCGAGGTCGAGCACCGAGATCAGCCCCTTGCTGACGTTCGGCGTGGCGAACACCCACTTGCCGCCGCGCTTCCAGTAGATGCCCGAGCCCAGGTGCGGCATGCCCGGCAGCGGAATGTCGGTGACCGTGCGACCGCTGTCGAGGTCGATCACCTGGCCGCCCTTGGCCTTGCGTGAAGTCGCCAGCAGCTGGCCGTAGTCCGGGGTGAAGGAGAAGTCGTCGAGGTAGTCGGCCGCCTGGATGCGCCGCGGCACGAAGGTCGGCTCGCCGGCGTAGGACAGCTCCCAGGCTTCCTTCACGTCCTTCAGCGCGACGATGAAGCTCTCGCGCGGCGGCGCGGTGTAGACGGCACTGACCCGTGACGGCGTGCCGTCGGCCGCCACCGCCGGGAGGTGCTTGACCAGCGACAGATCGCGCGCATCGAGCAGCACCAGGTTGCCCGGCAGGTAGTTGCCCACCAGCACCCAGCGGCCGTCGTTGCTGACCGCCAGGTTGCGCGTGTTCAGCCCGGCGCGCACCTCGGCGATCATGGTCAGGTTGTTGAGGTCGTAGAGGCTGACCCAGCCATCGCGCGAGGCGAAGTAGACGAAGCGTCCGTCCGGCGAGAACTTCGGCCCGCCGTGCAGGGCGAAGTGCGACTGGAAGTTGGCGAGCTCCTCGAAGCGGCCGCCGTCGAGCACCCGCACGTGATGATTGCCGGCCTCCACCACGACGAACAGGTTCAGCGGATCGGCGCCGTGCTGCGGGGGCGTCGGTAGCGTGGCGACGTCCTTGAGAAGACGATGGCTGGCACGGATGTCGGCATCGCTCCAGGTCGGCGGCACGGCCGCGGGCTGGTAGAGGTAGCCGGTCAGTGCCTTGATCTGCTGGTCATCGAGCACGCCGGCGAAGGCTGCCATCTGGCTTGCCGGGCGACCGTTGCGAATGACCTTTTCCGCTTCGGCCGGCTTCAGTCGGCTCAGGCTCTCGGGCAGGAGCGCCGGGCCGGCGCCGCCCAGGCGGTTCTCGCCGTGGCAGCTCTGGCAGTGGCTCTGGTAGAGGCTATGGGCGTCGACCTCGACCTCGACCTCGGCCGCGGCGGCGCGTGGCACGGCCAGGTCAAGGGCGACAAAGGTGGCCGCTGGCAGCGCCGCGGCGACCAGCAGGGCAGGTATCAGTCGCATAGTGCCTCCTCGCCACGCAGGCGTGCCGGAAAGCTCACGCGGCGCTTGGCGAACAGTTCGACGACCCGGCCGATCACGGTCAGCGTCGGGGGCGTGAGCTGCTTCTCGTCGGCCATCAGCGGCAGTTGCGCGAGCGTGCAACGCACCACCTGCTGGTCGTCGCGGGTGCCGTTGCCGATCAGCGCGGCCGGCGTGTCGGCCGGCAAGCCGGCGGCGATCAGCTGGCGCGAGATCTCGCCAAGGGTGGACAGGCCCATGTAGAACACCAGGGTCTGCTTGGCATTGGCCAGGCTGCTCCAGGGCAGGCGCAGCTCGCCGTTCTCCTGCAGATGTCCGGTGATGAACTGGCAGGAGTGCGCCACATCGCGGTGCGTCAGCGGAATGCCGGCGTAGGCGGTGCAGCCGGCCGCGGCGGTGATGCCGGGGACGACCTGGCAATCGATGCCACGGGCGAGCAGATAGTCGAGCTCCTCGCCACCGCGGCCGAAGATGAACGGATCGCCGCCCTTGAGTCGCACCACGCGCTTGTTCGTGCGGGCCAGGTCGACCAGCAGCTGGTTGATCTGCGGCTGCGGCAGGCTGTGGAAGCCGCTGGTCTTGCCGACGTAATGACGGCTGCAGCGCCCCGGCAGCAGGGCCATCAGGTCTTCGCTGACGAGGCGGTCGTAGACCACCGCGTCGGCCTGTTGCAGCAGGCTCCAGCCGCGCAGCGTGAGCAGGCCGGGGTCGCCCGGGCCGGCACCGACCAGCGCGACCTCACCGGGGGCAAGGGTGGCGCTCAGCGAGGCGGGAAAGGGGGTTGGCTGATCCATACGATCTCCTAGGTGCTCATCGGCTGCGGGGGTGACGCTGCGGCGTTCTGCGGCCGCTCGATCGGGTCAAATGGCGATGCTGGGAATGCGTTCGGGGCTCGGCAGGCCGATCTCCGTGTCGGACAGGTAACAGCCCGGGTCTTCGGCCCAGAGGTCGCCGGCGGCCCAGGCGCGGGTGCGGGTGTTGCCATTGCAGATCGCCAGCCAGCGACACTCGGCGCAACGGCCCTTGACCGCGCGCGGATGCTGGCGCAGCTGCTCGAGCAGCGGCTCGGGGCGCTCCAGCCAGATGTCGCGGAAGCGCTGCCGGCGCACGTTGCCGACGGTGTGCTGCCACCAGTAGGTGTCCGGATGCACGTCGCCGATGTTGTCGATGTTGGCGATGCCGCTGCCCGAAGCGTTGCCGCCCCAGGCACGCAGCATCCGTTCCAGGCGTTCGGCGTGCTGCGGCAGGTTGGCCTCGACCCACTGCAGCAGGAGCACGGCGTCGGCATCGTTGTTGCCGCTGACGAAGTCGGTCTCGCGGCCCTGCTGCACATCGGCCCAGGCCTGCTCGAACAGCTGGCGCATGGCGTCGCGGGTCATCAGGTGGTGCGCGTCGGCCTTGCGGCTGCGCCGGCCGCGGCCGCTGTAGTTGAGGTGCGAGAGGTAGAACTTCTGCACGTCGTGTTCGCGCATCAGTTCGAGCAGGGCGGGCAGCTGCGGGTAGTTGTTCTGCGTCAGGGTGGTGCGCAGGCCGACGCGGATGCCGTGCTGTCGGCAGAGGTCGATGGCGTGCATCGAGGCGGCGAAGCTGCCCTTGAGCTGGCGCCAGTCGTCATGCACCGCCTCCAGGCCGTCGATGCTGATGCCGACGTAGTCGAACCGGGCCTGGGCGATGCGCTTGATGTTGCCTTCGTCGATCAGCGTGCCGTTGGTCGACAGGGCGACGAAGAAGCCCTTGTCGCGGGCGTAGTCGGCGAGCTGGAAGATGTCCGGGCGCAGCAGCGGCTCGCCACCGGAGAGGATCAGCACGCGCACGCCGGCTTCGTGTAGCTGGTCGATCACGCCGAGCGCCTCGGCGGTGTCCAGCTCGTCGCGGAATTCGCTGTCGGCGGAGGTCGCGTAGCAGTGGCGGCAGGTCAGGTTGCAGCGGCGCAGCAGGTTCCAGATCACCACCGGTGGCCGTGCCGGGCCGACGCTGCGGGCGCCGAGCACGCGCTGCTGCGGATTGGCGAGGGCGCGCAGGTAATGGCTGATTCTCAACATGGGCGATTCTCCTCGGGGAGCCCGGCGCTGAAGGTGCCGGGGGCGTACCCTGGTTGCGTGCAGAATCACCGACCTTGCGCGTGCCGATCCTTGACCGGAAACAATAAAAGGGGCCGAGCGGCGCGCGGCGCGACGAGCGCCAGGCTCAGCCCTGCGCCGGCAGAAGGGCGAGCACGCCGCCGGCCATCAGCAGCGGCCAGCCGAGCAGCAGCAGGCGCCACAGGCGCGGCGCGTGGCGCAGCTCCATGAAGCCCTCGGTGATCAGCCAGGCCTTGCCCAGTGCGGCGAGCATGACGGCAGCGGCGATCAGCAGGCCGGAGCCGCTGCCGCCGAGCAGCACGCTCAGGGTCGAGAGCCCGGCGAGCCCCAGCCAGCAACCGACCAGCGCCTTGGACGCGGACATCGCGGACCTCCTCAGTTGAGTACGTAGACCAGCGGGAAGAGCACTACCCAGATCAGGTCGACCATGTGCCAGTACAGCACCCCGGATTCCAGCCCGCTGTGGTCGGCGACGGTATAGGCGCCGCGCCGGCAACGCTCGGCCAGCCAGGCAAGGATCACCATGCCCAGCAGCACGTGGAGGAAGTGGAAGCCGGTGAGGATCCAGTAGAGCGTGAAGAAGGTGTTGTGCTCCATGTTCAGGCCCAGCCCGGCAAGGTGGCCGTACTCCTCGAGCTTGAGCACCACGTAGACGCACGAACTGGCCAGCGCCGCGGCGAGCATCAGCGCCGCGCGCCCCTGGCGCCCCCGGCGCACCGCCTCGACCGCCAGGGCGGCGAGCAGGCCGGAAGTCAGCAGGCTCAGGGTCAGCGCCAGACCGATGGAGCTGTCCAGGGCCTGACGGCTTTCGGCGAACAGCGTCGGCTGGAGGCGCTGGGTGACTGCGAAGGCGACCACCAGAATGGCGAAGACGGTGAGCTCGGCGAGGATGAAGAACCACATCGCCAGGTCACCCGGCAGGCGCCGGGCGGGCAGGGCAAGGGGCTCAGCCGAAGTGGACATCGACCACATCCATCAGCGCGGCGACCGTCTGCGGATCGTCCGACAAGGGCTCGGCGAGGCACGACAGGCAGGCCTCGCGCGGCGACATGCCGGCGCCGATCATCCGTGCGGTGAAGATCAACAGGCGGGTCGAGGCGACTTCCTCCAGATCGTGCTGCTCCAGGCGGCGCAGGGCCTGGCCGAGCTTGACCACCTGCGCCGCGAGCGCCGGCTCGACGGCGGCCTCGTTGGCGACGATGCGTTCTTCCTCGGCGGCCGACGGGTAGTCGAAGCGCATGGCGACGAAGCGTTGCCGGGTGCTCGGCTTCATGCCCTTGAGCAGGTTCTGGTAGCCGGGGTTGTAGGACACCACGAGCATGAAGCCGGGCGGCGCCTTGAGCGCTTCGCCGGTGCGCTCGATGAACAGCTCGCGGCGGTCGTCGGCCAGCGGGTGCAGCACCACGGCGGTGTCCTGGCGCGCCTCGACCACTTCGTCGAGGTAGCAGATGCCGCCCTCGCGTACGGCGCGGGTCAGCGGGCCGTCCTGCCACCAGGTGCCCTGCGCGCCGATCAGGTGCCGGCCGACCAGGTCGGCGGCGGACAGGTCGTCGTGGCAGGCCACCGTGTACAGCGGCAGGCCGAGCCGGTGCGCCATGTGCTGTACGAAACGGGTCTTGCCGCAGCCGGTCGGGCCCTTGATCAGCACCGGCATGCCGTGCCGCCAGGCCTGCTCGAACAGCGCCTGTTCGTTGCCCTGTGGCTGGTAGAAGGGCGCGTTCGAGGCGCCAGCTGCGGTTGGAAACTCAGGCGCGTTCACGGGCAAATACCTCACTGCAGCGGTTGGTTATCTCGACCGCCACGCTACCGGCCCGCTCCCGTGCCCTCAAGCCGCCCGCCGGCAAAGCTTGATCGTGGTCAAGTGCGCACGCGGATCGCGGCCCGGCCGCATCGGCTGCGGGCCGCCGCGACAAGGCGTCACAGCGGGTGGGTGCAGGGGGTATCTCTTGATTGTCGTCAAGCGCTCCCGCAAACGCCCCCTCATAGGATGCAGGCGCACCACAAGTACCCGGGAACTGCATCGCTGTCACTTAAGCACGAATCGCATGAAGCGATTCAGAGGGGATAACAGTATGAGCAAACCACTACTGGCCGGATTCGTCGCCGGCTTCTCGCTGCTGGCCATGGGCATTGCCCAGGCGCAGACCAATCCGGAAACCGCCGAGGCGGCCTACAAGGGCCAGGCCTCGGCCGTCGATCCGAGCAGCGCACAGGTCGTGCATTCGCCTGGCGCACCGGACCTGACCACCGCCGAGTTCGAGCAGGCCAAGCAGATCTACTTCCAGCGCTGCGCCGGTTGCCACGGCGTGCTGCGCAAGGGCGCGACCGGCAAGCCGCTGACCCCGGACATCACCCAGGAGCGCGGCCAGGCCTATCTGGAAGCGCTGATCACCTATGGCTCGCCGGCCGGCATGCCCAACTGGGGCACGTCCAACGCGCTGACCAAGGACCAGATCACGCTGATGGCCAAGTACATCCAGCACACGCCACCGACCCCGCCGGAGTGGGGCCTGGCCGAGATGAAGAATTCCTGGAAGGTGCTGGTCAAGCCCGAGGACCGGCCGAAGAAGCAGATGAACGATCTGAACCTGCCGAACCTGTTCTCCGTCACCCTGCGTGACGACGGCAAGATCGCGCTGGTCGACGGCGACAGCAAGAAAATCGTCAAGACCATCGAGACCGGTTACGCGGTGCACATCTCGCGCATGTCCGCCTCGGGCCGCTACCTGTTCGTCATTGGCCGCGATGCCAAGATCGACATGATCGACCTGTGGGCGAAGGAGCCGACCAAGGTCGCCGAGATCAAGGTCGGCATCGAGGCGCGCTCGGTGGAGACGTCCAAGTACAAGGGCTACGAGGATAAATACGCGATCGCCGGCTCCTACTGGCCGCCGCAGTTCACCATCATGGACGGCGAGACCCTCGAGCCCAAGCAGATCGTTTCGACCCGCGGCATGACCGTCGGCACCCAGGAGTACCACCCGGAGCCGCGCGTGGCAGCGATCATCGCCTCGCACGAGCACCCGGAGTTCATCGTCAACGTCAAGGAAACCGGCAAGGTCATGCTGGTCAACTACGAGGACATCAACAACCTCAGCTACACCACCATCGGTACCGCGCCGTTCCTGCATGACGGCGGTTGGGACGTCAGCCACCGCTACTTCATGACGGCGGCGAACAACTCCAACAAGGTTGCGGTGATCGACTCGAAGAAGCGCAAGATGGCCGCGCTGGTCGATGTCGGCAAGATCCCGCACCCCGGCCGTGGCGCCAACTTCGTGCACCCCGAGTACGGCCCGGTATGGGCCACCAGCCACCTCGGCGACGAGACCATCTCGCTGATCGGCACCGACCCGGACAAGCATCCGAAGAACGCCTGGAAGGTGGTCGAGACCCTCAAGGGCCAGGGAGGCGGTTCGCTGTTCATCAAGACCCATCCGAAGTCCAAGCACCTGTACCTCGATACCACCTTCAACCCGGACGCCAAGGTCAGCCAGTCCGCGGCGGTGTTCGACATCAACAACCTGGCCGCCGGTTACAAGGTCCTGCCGATCGGCGAGTGGTCGGGCCTCAAGGGCGGTGCCCAGCGCGTCGTGCAGCCTGAGTTCAACAAGGCCGGCGACGAGGTCTGGTTCTCCGTGTGGAACGGGCAGGAAGAGGAGTCGGCCATCGTGGTGGTCGACGACAAGACCCTAGAGCTCAAAACAGTGATCCGGGACAAGAGGCTGATCACCCCGACCGGTAAATTCAACGTCCACAACACTCAGTACGACGTTTACTGAGCCACTCCGGAGCGGGCCGCAGGCCCGCTCCACCTAGCCTTGAGGTAGTACTCATGAAGAAAGTTCTGCTCCCGATGCTCGCCCTGGGCGGCGCGCTCGCCCTCCAGCCGGCCCTGGCCCAGGATGGCGAAGCGCTGTTCAAGAGCAAGCCCTGCGCAGCCTGCCATAGCATCGACGCCAAGATCGTCGGCCCGGCGTTCAAGGAAGTTGCCGCCAAGTACGCCGGCCAGGACGGCGCCGCCGACACCCTGGCGCTGCACATCAAGAACGGCAGCCAGGGCGTCTGGGGGCCGATCCCGATGCCGCCGAACCCGGTGACCGAAGAAGAGGCCAAGACGCTGGCCGAGTGGGTCCTGAGCCACAAGTAAGCGTCCCGGAGGGCGTCATGAAAGTGTCCCGACATGCAGTAAAACGTCTGGGGCTCGCTGTGGCGTCCCTTCTCCTGATTCCTGCTGCCCTGGCCGAGCCCTCGGCCGAGCGCCAGACGCAGCTGGCCAACCTGCTCAAGCAGGACTGCGGCTCGTGCCACGGCCTGCGCATGACCGGCGGCCTCGGCCCGGCACTGACCCGCGCGGCCCTTGCCGGCAAACCCCGTGAATCCCTGATCGCCACCGTAACCTACGGCAGGCCCGGCACCGCCATGCCCGGCTGGCAGCCGCTGCTCGAAGAGCAGGAGATCGCCTGGCTGGTCGACCAGTTGCTCGAAGGATTTCCCCAGCCATGAAGCGCCCGACCCTGCTCGTCGCCGCGGCCAGCCTGCTGCTCGCCGCCTGTGCCAATCAACCGCCGCTGCGCGGCACCGGCGATCTCGGCGTGGTGGTCGAGCGCGCCACCGGCAGCCTGCAGATCATCGAGACCAGCGGTCGCAGCAGCCTGGCGCGCGTCGAGGGGCTCGGCGACCTGTCGCATGCCTCGGTGGTGTTCTCCCGCGATGAACGCTTCGCCTACGTCTTCGGCCGCGACGGCGGGCTGACCAAGGTCGACCTGCTCGAGCAGCGCATCGTCAAGCGCGTGGTGCAGGGCGGCAACAGCATCGGTGGGGCGATCAGCCAGGACGGCACGCTGATCGCCGTCGGCAACTACGAACCCGGCGGGGTCAAGGTATTCGACGCCGGCACGCTGGAGCTGGTCGCCGACATCCCGGCCACGCCGCTGGCCGATGGCAGTCGCAATTCGCGGGTGGTCGGCGTGCTCGACGCACCGGGGCGCCGCTTCATCTACAGCCTGTTCGACACCAACGAGACCTGGCTGCTGGATTTCAGCCAGGGCGATACACCGACCGTCACGCGCTTCGAGAACGTCGGCAAGCAGCCCTACGATGCGCTGCTGACCCCTGACGGCCGCTACTACATCGCCGGCCTGTTCGGCGAGGACGGCATGGCCAAGATCGACCTCTGGCACACCGACCGCGGTGTCGAGCGGATCATCGACGGTTACGGCCGCGGTCAGGAGAAACTGCCGGTCTACAAGATGCCCCACCTGGAGGGCTGGACGGTGGCCGGCGACCAGACCTTCGTTCCCGCCATCGGCCAGCATCGGGTGCTGGTGATGGATTCGAAGAGCTGGAAGCAGACCGATGCGATCGACGTCGCCGGCCAGCCGGTGTTCGTCATGGCGCGGCCGGATGCGCGGCAGATCTGGGTCAACTTCGCGCACCCGGACAACGGCAAGGTGCAGGTGATCGACAGCGAAAGCCACGAGATCATCGCTACCCTGGAGCCCGGTCCGGCCGTGCTGCATATGGAATTCACCGCCCGTGGCGACCAGCTCTGGCTGTCGGTGCGCGACGGCAACGAGGTGCAGGTCTGGGATCCGTACCGGCTGGAGCTGATCAAGCGCCTGCCGGCCGAGAGCCCGAGCGGCATCTTCCTGACCAGCCGCGCCCACGAGACGGGACTCTGAGATGAACCTCGACGCCCTCAGCCGCCGCCTGATCGACCGTTTCCAGCACGGCATGCCGCTGTGCGCCGAGCCCTACCGGGCGATGGCCGAGGCGCTTGGCTGCAGCGAGGATGAGGTGCTGGCCTGCCTGCAACAGCTGCAAGCCGGCGGCGGGCTGTCGCGCATCGGCCCGGTGTTCGAGCACAGCCGTGCCGGCGCCAGCACGCTGGTCGCGCTGGCCGTGCCCGCGGCGCGGCTGGAGCAGGTCGCGGCGCGCATCAATGCGTTTCCCGAGGTCAACCACAACTACCTGCGCGAGCATCGCTACAACCTCTGGTTCGTGCTCACCGGGCCGGATCGCACCCATCTCGACCGCGTGCTCGCCGAAATCGAGGCCGATACCGGGCTGGTGCCGCTGGACCTGCCGATGCAGAGCGCCTACCGCATCGACCTGGGCTTTCCGCTGGGAGACTTGCCATGACCCTCACGCTCGATCATCCGCAGAGCCTGCAATTGCGTCGGCTGCTCGAGGCCGGGCTGCCGCTGGTGTCGCGGCCCTACGCCTGGCTCGCCGAGCAGGTCGGCGCCAGCGAGCAGGCGGTGCTCGAGCAGGTGCGGCAGTGGAACGAGGGCGGCCTGTTCCGCCGTGTCGGCCTGGTGCTCAAGCATCGCGCGCTGGGTTTTCGTGCCAACGCCATGCTGGTGCTGGACGTGCCGGATGCGCAGATCGATGCGATCGGCCACCGGCTGGGCAGCGCACCGGGCGTCAACCTTTGCTACCAGCGCCCGCGGCGGCTGCCGCAATGGCGCTACAACCTGTTCTGCATGGTCCATGGCCGCGAGCGCGAGCAGGTCGAACGGCAGATCGAGGGCCTGCTCGCCGCGCAGGGGTTGAGCGAACTGCCGCACCAGTTGCTGTTCAGCACCCGCGCCTTCAAACAGTGTGGCGGGCGCTTCGCGCCGGCGGCGGAGCGTGCCCATGGATGAGCTCGACCGCCAGCTGATCAACCGCCTGCAACACGGCCTGCCATTGGTGCGCCAGCCCTGGGAGGCGCTGGCCGAGGAGCTCGGCAGCAGCTCGGCGACGCTGCGCGCGCGGGTGCAGGCGCTGCTCGAGGACGGCACCCTGACTCGCTTCGGTCCGATGTTCGACATCGAACGCCTCGGCGGGGCCTTCACCCTGGCCGCACTGTCGGTGCCAGAGCAGCGCTTCGATGAGGTGGCCGCGGTGCTCGAGGCGATGCCCGAGGTGGCGCACAACTACCGTCGCGAGCATGCCTGGAACATGTGGTTCGTGCTCGGCTGCGCGACGCCCGAGGGCGTCGCCGAGGCCATCGCGCGGATCGAGGCGCAGACCGGGCTGCCGGTGCTCAACCTGCCGAAGGAGAAGACCTACCATGTCGGATTGCATTTCGCCGTCTGATCAAGCCCTGGCGCAGCGCCTGGTGGCGCTGACCGAGGCCGGCCTGCCATTGGTCGAGGACCCCTGGGCCTGGCTCGCCGACGAGCTGGAAATCGAGGTGGACGAGGCGCTGACGCTGCTGCAGCGGTTGCAGGCTGCCGGTGCGATTCGCCGGATTGCCGCGGTACCCAACCATTACCGGCTGGGCTACCGGCACAACGGCATGACCGTCTGGGATGTCGACGACGCCGAGATCGAGCGGCTCGGTGCGTTGATCGGGGCGCAACCCTTCGTCAGTCATTGCTATCGTCGCCCGCGCCAGGACGGCTGGCGCTACAACCTGTTCGCCATGGTCCACGGGCGCAGCGCCGACTACATCGAGGCCTACCGCAACCAGATCCGCGCGTTGCTGGGCACGGCCTGTCGTGCCGACGAGATGTTGGTGTCCAGCCGCATCCTGAAGAAGACCGGCCTGCGGGTCGGTGCGCGGCGGTACTGAGGGCGCGCAGTTCCGCCGTCACACCGGGCGAACCCTCAGCTCGGCGCCTCGTCGGCCGGATAGCGGCTGGCGTTCAGGCTTTCCTTCACCTTGCGCAGGTGCGGCTGGAAATCCACGCCGCGGCGCAGGGTCATGCCGGTGGCGAGCACGTCGAGCACGGTGAGCTGGATGATGCGCGAGGTCATCGGCATGTAGATGTCGGTGTCCTCGGGCAGCGGAATGTTCAGGCTCAGCGTGCTGGCCTGCGCCAGCGGTGAGCCGGCGGCGGTCAGGCCGAGTACCGAGGCGCCGTTCTGCCGCGCGATACGCGCCACCTCCACCAGTTCGCGGGTGCGCCCGGTGTAGGAAATGATCACGAACAGCTCGCCGGTATGCGCCACCGAGGCCAGCATGCGCTGCATCAGCACGTCCGAATGCGCGGTCACTGCCAGGTTGAAGCGGAAGAATTTGTGCTGCGCATCCAGCGCCACCGAGGCCGAGGCGCCGAGGCCGAAGAAGTGGATCTGCCGGGCCTGGATCATCAGGTCGACGGCGCGGCTGACCAGCTGCGGATCGAGGCTCTGGCAGGCGCTGTCCAGCGAGGCGATGGCCGAGCCGAAAATCTTGCGCGTGTATTCCGCCGGGCCGTCGTCGGGCTCCACCGCCTGGCTGACATAGGCGGCGCCGCTGGCCAGGCTCTGCGCCAGCTGCATCTTCAGTTCCGGGTAGCCGCTGACGCCGAACGAGCGACAGAAGCGATTCACTGTCGGTTCGCTGACCTGCGCGGTCTGCGCCAGGGTGGCGATGCTGAAGCGGGTCGCCTGCTGCGGATTGCGCAGGATCACCTCGGCGACCTTGCGCTCGGCTTTGTTGAGGCCTTCGAGGCGGTTCTGGATCTGCTCGAGCAGGTTGTGAACGCGGTCCATGGGGGTCCTGATGGGCGGGCAAAGGGTTTTCTATGCTACTGAGCAGGGGGCAACGCGACCACAGGAAACTCTTCTCGGCAGAAATGTTGTTTTTATTACTACATCAGCCTTGAATAAGCCGGCCTCGCCGTGTATTCATAGGGTGGTTTTAGTAGAAGAACAAACATCATGACGCCATTATCTGTCGAACCCTGCACCCTGGCGCTGTTCGGCGCCCTCGGTGATCTGGCCCTGCGCAAGCTGTTTCCCGCGCTTTATCAGCTCGACCGTGCCGGCCTGCTGCCGGCGGACACCCGCATTCTCGGCCTCGCCCGCGACGGCGGCGAGCCGGCTTCGCATCTGGCGCTGATCGCCGAGCACCTGCGTCGCCATGTGGTCGAGCGCGAACTCGAGGAAAGCGTTTTGCAGCGTTTCCTGGCCCGTCTGGACTACCTGAGCATGGAGTTCGGCCGCCGCGAGGATTACGCCGCGCTGGCAGACAAGGCCGGCCAGGCCGAACGCATCGTCGCCTTCTTCGCCACGCCGGCTTCCGTCTACGGCGCGATCTGCGCCGGGCTGGCGGAGGCGGGGCTGGCCGAGCGCACCCGCGTGGTGCTGGAAAAGCCCATCGGCCATGACCTGGAGTCTTCCCGTGAGGTGAACGACGCGGTGGCGCGCTTCTTCCCGGAAGACCGCACCTACCGCATCGATCATTACCTGGGCAAGGACACGGTGCAGAACCTGATCGCCCTGCGCTTCGCCAACAGCCTGTTCGAAACGCAGTGGAACCAGAACCACATCTCCCACGTGGAGATCACCGTCGCCGAAACCGTCGGCATCGAGGGCCGCTGGGGCTACTTCGACCAGGCCGGCCAGTTGCGCGACATGATCCAGAACCACCTGCTGCAGCTGCTCTGCCTGATCGCCATGGACCCGCCCAGCGACCTCTCGGCCGACAGCATCCGCGACGAGAAGGTCAAGGTGCTCAAGGCGCTGGCGCCGATTGCGCCGGAGCATCTTGGCCAGCAGCTGGTGCGCGGCCAGTACGTCGCCGGCAGCATCCTCGGCCGCCACGTGCCGGGCTATCTGGAGGAAGAAAACTCCAACACCCAGAGCGACACCGAAACCTTCGTCGCGCTGCGGGCGGAAATCTGCAACTGGCGCTGGGCCGGCGTGCCGTTCTACCTGCGTACCGGCAAGCGCATGCCGCAGAAGCTGTCGCAGATCGTTATCCACTTCAAGGCACCGCCGCACTACATCTTTGCCCCGGAGCAGCGCCAGCTGATCGGCAACAAGCTGATCATCCGCCTGCAGCCGCAGGAGGGCATCTCGCTGCTGGTGATGACCAAGGACCAGGGCCTGGACAAGGGCATGCAGCTGCGCAGCGGCCCGCTGCAGCTGAACTTCTCGGAAACCTACAAGAGCCCGCGCATCCCCGATGCCTACGAGCGCCTGTTGCTGGAAGTGATGAAGGGCAACCAGAACCTCTTCGTGCGCAAGGACGAAATCGAATACGCCTGGAAGTGGTGCGACCAGCTGATCGACGGCTGGCAGCGCGTCGGCGCCCCACCCAAACCTTACGCAGCAGGCAGCTGGGGACCGGCTGCCTCGATTGCCCTGATCAGCCGTGATGGCAGGAGTTGGTATGACGATCTCTAATCTCGATCTGCCGGTGCAGACCCTCGGTTTCAGCCTCGGTAACGCCGAGCAGCTGGCCGGCGAACTGGCGCTGACCGTGAGCAACGCCCTGCGCGGCGCGATCGCCGAGCGCGGTGCGGCGACCCTGGTGGTTTCCGGCGGCCGCAGCCCGATCGCCTTCTTCGAGCGCCTGGCGCAGCAGGAACTGGATTGGGCCAAGGTCACCGTCAGCCTCGCCGACGAGCGCTGGGTGCCGGTCAGCCATCCCGACAGCAACGAAGGGCTGGTGCGTCGCCACCTCATGCAGGGCTCGGCTGCCGCGGCGCGCCTGGTTGGCCTGTACCAGAGCGCGGCAAGCCTGGAGCAGGCCGCCGAACGCGCCGACGTTGTATTGGCCGAACTGCCGCCGATCGACGTGCTGGTGCTGGGCATGGGCGAGGATGGTCACACCGCCTCGCTGTTTCCCGACAGCCCGAACCTGGAAGCGGCGCTCGACCCGCAGGGTACGCGGCGCTGCCTGCCGATGCAGGCGCCGAGCGTACCGCGCCAGCGCCTGAGCATGTCCCTGGCGCTGCTGGCCAGCGCGCGGTTGACCCTGCTCGCCCTGCACGGCCCGGGCAAGCTGGCCACGCTCAACCAGGCCCTGGCCGGCGAATCCTATGAAGCGATGCCGATCCGCGCCTTCCTCGCCCGTCCCCTCGAAATCTACTGGTGCC
>ERZ1673962.277-NODE-277-length-40647-cov-4.492215_pt1 | contig 40647 bp, 41 predicted proteins | sample MGYA00580188_ERZ1673962 | MGnify/ENA primary metagenome ERZ1673962 (study PRJEB41334, sample SAMN05608104) | rock metagenome | biome: terrestrial subsurface; feature: shale formation; material: shale | place: USA: Pennsylvania ... | reverse complement strand
ATTTTGCGGGGCTTTTTTTATGGGATGCGTTGCTATGCGCGCTTTAGGCACCGGGGACGATTTTGCGCATCAACCGGATCGCGGATTGATCCGCCTTGCCTTTGGTCAACCACGCCAAAGCGAAAATCCAAACGCCCAAGGCCTCGCCCCAGAAAATCAGATTGTGCCGAGAGACAAACTCCGCCGCCGCCTCACCGCCCAAACGCCCCGCCAAAAAGGCGGAGGTGATCAACACCAGCGTCGCCAAAATGCCGTAGCCACAGGCGCGGTAAATGCGGCGGCGGGCCAGGTCAGAGGTTTTGGGGAACTGCACCAAACAGAACACCACAAGACAGAGGAAAAACACCACAGCAGAGATATTATGCACCCAGGCCGATGGTCCGGTGTGGACCAGAATTTGGGTCACGGTGCGCTCCGGCACGACACAGCTCTCAGTCTTCACAGGACAATCTTCGAGCGATGGGAACACCGAGACCATCAGGGCGGAGAGGCCCGAAATCCGGGCCAGCACCAGATCAGAGAACCGCTCATCTGAGCGCCGCGCGTAACCTTTGTAGGAGATCAGGAACACGCCAATGGCCCAAAGCGCGCCGACAAAAACCTCGCGCAAAGGCGAGAAAAAGTAGTTGGACAGGCTGTCACGCAGGCTGCCCTCCACCCCCACCCCACCAAGGATCAAACTCAATGGCAGCAAAAGCGCAACAGCGCCAAGCGCTTGGCGCACACGATGGTAACTCATCACATGCGGGTCAGTGTCGGGCGTATTCGGTGTCTCAGACATGCGTGGTCTCCCAAGCGTTGTGTGGGGGAATTATGACCGCCAAAACCGGATGGTAAACAGTGCAAAGACCGACATAACCTCAAGCCGCCCGACCAACATGGCAAGGGCCAAGACCCATTTTGCCGGATCATTGAGCGAGGCGAAGTTGCCCGAAGGCCCGATGATGTCCCCGAGCCCCGGCCCGACACAGGCCAGTGCCGTGGCCGCGCCCGAAATCGCAGTCACAAGATCCAATCCGGTCGCCGCCAAAAGTACCGACGTGATGCCCAATGTGACGATGAAAAATGAGAAAAACGCCATCACCGAGGAGAGTACATCCTCAGACACCGGGCGGCCTTGGTAGCGCGGGGTGAAGACGCCGTTTGGGCTGTGAATTTTACGAATTTGCGCCCGCATCGAGGCAAACAATAGCTGATAGCGAAAGATTTTGACCGAGCACGCCGTCGATCCCGCGCAACCACCGATCAGGCCGATGAAAAAGAACGCAACGGCGGGAAAGGCGCCCCAAAGCTGGTAATCGACCGAGGCATAGCCGGTGCCAGAAATGATCGAGGTGACGTTGAAAATCCCTTCGCGAAAGGAGTGTTCGAAATGGTCCTCGTTGACGATCAGCCGGTAGATCGCGAAGCACAGGGTCAGGCCAAAAATCACCGCCAAATAGGCGTGGATTTGGGTGTCGCGCCAAAACGGCCTGGCACTGCCCGCGATCAATTGCACATAGCGCACGAAGGGCAAGCTGGCGAGGATCATGAAGAAAGATGAGACATATTCCGCCGGGCCTTGGAAGGCTCCGAAAGAGGCGTCTCGGGTTGAGAACCCGCCGGTGGAGAGCGTGGTCAGCGCGTGGTTGATCGCGTCAAACCCGCTCATCCCCACCACCAGATAGGCGATAAAACAGGCCACAGTGAGCCAGACGTAAATCACCGAAATCCGCGAGGCGATTTCGGCGGCGCGGGGCAGGACTTTGCCATCTGTATCAAAGGCTTCGGAGCGAAACACCTGCATCCCGCCGACTTTGAGTTCGGGCAGGAACACCATGGCGACGACGATGATCCCGATGCCGCCGAACCATTGCAACATCGACCGCCAGAGCAACAGCCCCTCAGGCAGATTGTCTAGGCCGGAGAACACCGTGGAGCCGGTGGTGGTCATCCCCGACATCGCCTCAAAAAACGCATCCGTAAACCCGGCCTCAGTCGCGCCGAGCATAAAAGGGATACCGCCAAAAATCGGCAAGATGAGCCAAATCAGCGTGGTCAAAAGGAACATTTGTTGAATGGAGAGGCCTTCGGATTTGCCATTGGCACAAGCCAAAGCCATGGACACGCCCGCCACGGTGGTGACCACGCCCGCCTCCAAAAACACGCCCCATTCGGCATTGCCATAGGCCAGATCGACCAACAACGGAATCACCATCGTCAGCCCCAAAAGGGCCACGAGCGTTCCGACTACATATCCTACAGGCCGCAGATCCGTCATAGCGGCAAGGCTTGGCTGCGCAAGACGTGCATGTCAAGCACAGCCCACGCTGCGATCACCCAACGTGGAAAAGTGTGGCAAAGAGTTTCGGATCAAGGCTTTGCGCTGCGAACGTGTCGCCCTCGGTCAGAACCGACACCGCGTCATGGGAATGCAGGCTTTCCTGATGCGAGGCAATGATACGAAAATCACCGATCCGGTGATCATTTTCGAGGTTTTGCGCAAACAACCGCGCCGCATCTTCGACGAAAATCGGATTGGCGGCGTTGAGTTCGGCAAAGGCCTGTTCGTCTTCGCGTTTGACCATGACCTGCGTCTCGGTCGGCACAGCCGCACGGCACAGATCAATCAGGTCTTCAAACCAAAGGGTGTCCGGCTGAGCGCGCACCTCGACCGAAATCCGCGCCACGGAGCGTTGTGAATGTGGTGTGGCCAATTGCTGCCGCGTGCGGCGCGCATGTTCGGAAAGTTCAAGAGAACAGGGGCAGGTGGAGCTATACACATAGTCCAAATGCATGATTTCTGTTATTTTCCCTTTGGTCTCCACCAGTTCCAAAGCGATGTCATAATACTGATACCCGCTCAGCCCAGAGCGCAGCGAGGCGCGTTTGACCGGGAAGGAAAACCGCATCTGAATGCGCGCATCGAAACTGTTGAGATCGGCTTTGTAATCGCGCAGCGCAGCTTGGATCACGTCAAAGGAAAACGTGCGCTCGGAATGTTTGTAAAAGGAGCGCATGATCCGGGACATGTTGATGCCCTTTTTCTCCGCATCCAAACTGACCGTGCCGGTGACCGAGGTCTCAAGTGTCAGATCGCCCCCCGCATCATGGCTGTCACGCGTGTGAAACCGGATCGGCAGGCGAAAATTCGAAATCCCGACATGCTGAATCTGACGTTTCGCGCCTTTGATCAGGCTTTCAGGTCCGTTTTGCAAATCAGGCAGCGTGTCGCGATAGGCCTCCGAGGCCTCGAAATCCTCAGGGTAGGCGCGCCGCAGCGCCGGGTAATTGGCGAAATCATCCGCCTCCGGCAAAAGCCGCGAAATCGCCGGGTCAAGTTCGGCCACCTCGGTCGGCGTGGCGCGGGTCGCCCAGTCACGCAAAACGGCCAAAGCCGCCTCGGCTTTGGCCCGCTCCGATGAGGTCTCAAGATCGCTTGGGTACATGTTCATGGGCACTCCCCCAAAAGGCTGTTTCGGTTGATATAGGGCGTCTTGCGCTCGTTACCAACAGATACGTGGGAGAAACCCCACCAGATCACAACGTATCCAAAGCCGCACGCAGATCAGCGATCAAATCGTCAGGGTCTTCAAGCCCAAGCGACACGCGGACCATGCCAGGCGTGATGCCCAACGTGTCTTTCTGCTCTTGCGGCAGGCGTTGGTGCGTGGTGGTCGCCGGGTGGGTGACGATGGATTTGGCATCCGCGAAATTGTTGGAGATGGTGAAAATCTCCAAGGCATTCAGAAACTTAAAGCAAGCTTCCTTGCCGCCCTTGACGTCAATCGTCAACACGGTGCCGCCCGCCTCCGCTTGCGACTTGGCCAGATCATATTGCGGGTGGGCTTTGTGGGTTGGATAACGCACAGCATTCAGCGCCGGGTGCCCATCAAGCGCGTCGGCCACGGCCAAAGCCGTCGTCGCCTGTTGCCGCACGCGAAGGTCGAGCGTTTCCATCGACTTGAGCTGGACCCAAGCATGGAACGGGCTCATCGCGCCGCCGGTGTGTTTGAGATAGGCCTCGATCGGCCCCCGGATCAAGTCGCGCGAGCCGCAAATCATCCCGCCCAAACAGCGCCCCTGCCCGTCCACATGTTTGGTGGTGGAATAGACCGAAAGATCAGCACCCGCCTCAGCCGCATAGGAGAAGATCGGCGTGCACATGGCATTGTCGACCACAACTTTGGCGTCAACGGCATGGGCCAGATCACAGACGGCTTTGAGGTCGATCACCTCCAAAGTCGGGTTGGAAATGCTCTCAAGGAACACCAGCGCCGTGTCGGGGCGAATGGCCGCGCGCCACGCGTCCAGATCGGTGCCATCAACCAAGCTGATCTCAACGCCGAAACGACCCAGAACCTCTTCGAGAATATAGAGACAGGAACCAAAGAGCGCCCGCGACGACACCACATGATCCCCGGCCTTGAGCAAAGCCATCAACGCGCCATTGACCGCGGCCATGCCAGAGGCGCAGGCAAACGCGTCCTCATAGCCTTCCAAAGAGGCCATGCGATCCTCGAACATGCGGGTGGTGGGGTTGCCGTAGCGGGCGTAGATAAATTCATCCTCGCCCAGCGACACAAAACGCTCTTCCGCCGCCTCAGCCGTGTCATAGACAAAGCCCTGGGTCAGGAAAAGTGCTTCGGACACTTCGCCATATTGGCTGCGCCGAATGCCCTCATGCACGAGTTTCGTGCGGGTTTTCCACCCCGTAGTGTTCTTGGTCTTGCTCTTCGCGTTGCTCATTTCACGGTTCCTTTCCGCCAACAAAAAAGCCCCCTCTCGATCAAGAGCGGGGGCGCGGCGGGTCATCCAACCCAGCGTCTCGTCCTGACCTCTTTAGCGGAATATTTTCGACATGCCCTTTGTAAGAGCACCCCTGTGGCCCGCAATCCGGAGAACAAATCGCCACATCTGGTGGGGTACAAACCCTGCGACACTCTGTCAACTGCGCGCGGCATCGTTAACAAAGATTCACTCCGATGTCGCAGCATCGTGACAAACCCCACGCAGACTATGTGCAGTTATCGGCGCATATCGAACCTAGGGGAGCGGCGTCCATGCCCCTCATGCAACTCAATGTCGACGGCCCTTTCCCTGCGTCCCGGACCAAGGACGCTTTAGAGCGCGCCTTGGCGGCAACCCCCGCGCAGGCGCCGGTGGTGATTTGCATCCACGGCTATAAATTTTCGCCCCATGTGCCCCAACATGACCCGCATGATCATATCCTTGCGCTCGATCCCGGCACGGACAGCCCAAAGGCGCTGAGCTGGCCACGCGGTCTTGGATTTGGCAGCGGAGAGGCGGACGAAGGCCTGTGCATCGCCTTGGGTTGGGAGGCGCGCGGCACGATTTGGCAGGCCTACGCCCAGGCCCGTCTTGCGGGTGAGGCCTTGGCGCGGTTGATTTGGACCATCAAGCGCCCGGTGCAGGTGATCGGCCACTCGCTGGGCGCGCGGGTGGCCTTGTCGGCACTGCCGCATCTGTCTGAGGGTGCCGTGGGCCGAGTGATTCTTTTGGCCGCTGCCGAGTTTCGCAGCACCGCGCTTTTTGCCATGGACAGCGCCGCCGGGCGCAGCGCCGAGGTGATCAATGTGACCTCACGCGAAAATGATCTGTTCGATCTGATGGCCGAACTGGCCCTGACCCCCGATCATGGCGCGTCGCGCACACTGGGGTCCGGACTTGGCCAAGAGCTGCGCGGCTGGTGCGATCTTCAGATTGACGATGCGGGGACGCGGGCCTGTTTGGCGCAACTCGGCTATATGATCCCCGAAGCGGACAAACGCGTGTGCCATTGGTCGCCCTATCTGCGCGATGGGGTGTTTGATCTGTACCGCACGGCACTGCGTCATCCCGAACAGCTTCCTATCGGATTGTTGAAACATCTGATGCCTGACGCCCCTGCCCCACGCTATTCGCGTCTTTTCCTGGGCCGCTGCACAGCTTCGCTCTTGTCCTTTTCGCGCAAAGCGTCATCCTGAGGTCATCCTTCCCACCCTCTTTCCTTTGATGACTGCACGGAACCGTTTTCATGATCGACACCCCCATCACGCTCTTCTATTGGCCGACGCCGAATGGCTGGAAAATCTCTATCGCGCTTGAGGAAATGGACCTGCCTTATCAGGTCAAATTCGTCAACATTGGCGCGGGCGAGCAATTTGATCCCGCGTTTTTGAAACACGCACCCAACAATCGGATGCCCGCGATATATGACCCCGAAGGGCCAAGCGGTCGCCCGATTTCTATTTTTGAATCCGGGGCGATTTTGCAATATCTGGCGCGCAAATGCGGTCACTTTTATGGCGGTGGCGAACGCGACCAGCTCGCCGTGGATCAATGGTTGATGTGGCAAATGGGCGGGCTTGGCCCGATGGCAGGACAGGCGCATCATTTCCTCAAATACGCGCCCAAAATGGAGCCGCCGCACGATTTGCCCTATGCCAAGGACCGCTACCGCAACGAGGTCGCGCGGCTCTATGGCGTTTTGGATCGGCGTTTGGCCGAAGAAGAATTCGTCGCAGGCGATTTTTATTCCATCGCGGATATGGCGATTTGGCCTTGGGCCTCGCTATGGGAAGGCCAGGAGCAAACCTTGGACGACAAACCCCATCTTGCCCGCTGGCTTGCCCGGATCGCGGCGCGTCCTGCCGTTCAACGTGGCCGTGCCCTTGGGGCCGAACGGCGCACAGACACCGCCCATGACAAGGCCGCGCAAAAGATCCTCTTTGGCGGGACAAAAGGCACATAACGTGACAGTCTCCCGGCGGCACATTCTGTTGAGCGGCGGTGCTTTTGTCCTCACCGGCTGCGCGCAACCACTGATCAACAGCCCGCCGGGAGTGACCCCGGAGCAGACCCGCGACATTTTTGTCCTCACCAACCGCACAGTCTCGCCCGATGCGAAAGAAGCCTTTGAAGGCCGGCGGTCCGACGAGACCTTTTATCGCAGCTACACAATCTCCGTGCCGCCGGACCGGAAACCGGGCCATTTTTCATTTCCAAGGCGCAGCATTGATCCCAAACGCGAATTCTTTGTCGCACAGAGCAAAGCCTATGACGGTACTGCCGGGTTTCGCGCCGATTTAAACGCCCAAATCGCGCGCCGTCCCAAGGGCGATCGCGGCGTCATTTTGTTCGTGCATGGCTATAACGTCTCCTATGCCAGTGCGGTGTTTCGCGCCGCACAGATCGCCACCGATTTCAAGATGACCGAACCTATGGTGGCGTTTTCATGGCCCTCTGCGGGTCGGGTGTCGCAATATGCCTATGACCGGGATTCTGTGCTTTATGCCCGCCGCGCCTTGGCCGATGCGATCAAAGATCTGGCCAGATCGAACGCGCAAAGCATCACCATTCTGGCGCATTCGATGGGCGGGCTTTTGACGATGGAGGCCCTCAAACGGCTGGCTTTGGAGGGAGATCGACGCACATTGGACGCGCTCAACGGCGTGGTGCTGATTGATGCCGATATCGACGTCGATGTGTTTCGTCGTCAGGTCAAAGATGTGGCGCCCTATGGCGTGGAACTGGCCGTTGTGGCCTCGCGCCGGGATTCCGCGCTTAAGATTTCGTCGATCCTTACGGGCGGTCATCCGCGCGTCGGGGCCGCTGATGACATTGGCGCACTGCGCGAGATGGGCGTTTTGGTGCTTGATGTCACCAACGCGCCGGGGGCCGGGATGCTTGGGCATTTTGCCATGCTGGAATCACCCGAACTCTTGGCGATTATTGCCTCGGGCCAGTTGGTCAACGACATCGTCGCAGGCGCGCCCGGTCAGGATATTTTAATCGACGGGCTGACGCTCACCGGCAACGCCGCCTTGGCGATTGCCTATCTGCCTTACGCCGCCACCGGGAATTAGGCCTTTGGCGTTTTGTCCTTGGGGGTGTCCCCTTCGGTCGAATGCCGGCTCATCAAGCCGCCTTGGGCCATGAAAAACGCGATCATTGCGATGGGCAGGCCAAAGGTTTTGAATTTGACCCAAGTGTCGGTCTCCATCGTCCGCCAAATCATCTCATTGGCCACGGCAAGCGCGAAGAAAAACAACATCATCCGAAAGGTGAGTTTTTTCCAACCTTGCGCATCCAACGGCATGACCTCGCCCAGCACCAGCGACAGATAGGATTGGCCGCGCAGCAAGCCCACGCCCAACGCTCCGCCAAACAGCAGGTAAATCATCGTCGGTTTCATTTTGAAAAACCGTTCGTCATTGAGCCAGATCGTCAGCCCGCCAAAGACCACGACCAACACAAGCGTCATGATCTGCATGACGGAGAGCTTTCCGGTCAGCCGCCACAGCACGAAAGTCGATGCGGCCAAAAGCGGGATGAACACGGCGGTCATCACGATAAAGCCGGAATATTCCGTCCCCGCGATGGTGAACACCTTGTTTTTCAAAATCACATAGCCCGCGAAAAACGCCAGGATCGGCCCCATTTCGAGCACGGTCTTGACCACAGGATTGAGCTTTTTTTCGGCGATCGTCTCTGGTGCGTCTTCTGGCATGGTCTGTCCTTTATCCCCCTATCTCAACTATGATCGCACCGAGCGCAATCAAGGTCATCAACGCCAAACGGCGCGGTCCGACCTTTTCGCCCAAAACGATCCAGCCAATCAAGGCCGCAAACACGGTCGAGGTTTCGCGCAACACGGCGGCTTCGCCGACATTGTCCAACCGTGTGGCCAACATGATGCAACCAAACGAAAAATACGCCACGATGCCGCCGGTAAACCCACGCAGCGCCAAAGGGCCGAGCGCGGGCTTATCGACCATCTGACGATAGCGCAACGCGGCGACAACCGGCATCACAAGACCGTCAAGGAAAAAGAACCACGCCAAAAACGTGAACGGATCGGCGGTGGCGCGGATACCGTAGGCGTCATAGGTGGTGTAAAGTGCGACGAAAGACCCGGTCAAAACCGCCAACATCAGGGCGGGCACCATGGTCTCACGGCCCAAAGTGATGGTGCGCAAGTTATAAACCGCAAGGCCGAAGATCCCGGCGATCAACACCATCACACCCGACCATTGGATCAGGGTGAAATGTTCGCCAAAGACCAAGCCCGCGCCGATGACCGCGAAAAACGGCCCGGTGCCGCGCACCACCGGATAGACCACTGTGTAAGCGCCTTTGGTGTAGGTGTAGCCTTGGGCGATTTTATAGCCCATGTGGATGACAAACATGCCCGCAAAAATGATCCACATATGCGGTTCGGGCCATGGCACCACGAAAAGCGCAAAAGGCGCCGCAATGATGCAATAGAAAAAATCCATCGCGCCCCGAGACATCCACGGATCATGCCGCCCCTTTTGCAGCGCGCCAAACAAGGCATGCAAAAACGCCGCCGCCAAAGCCAAAGTGAGGGCTGCGTGGTGACCGGCCTCTGTGCCTTCAAGGGATAGGATCCAACTGCTCATAGCGCCCTGCTACAGAAGCCCATTGAAAAGGGCCAGAGGATTAAGCGCACAGGGGCCATGAGAGGGCAAACACCCATGCGCGCTTCTGGTTGAAATCAGGCGGCAAGCGGACCGCGACGTTCGCGCAGGCCTTCGATCTCAGAATAGGGATTGGGCACCAGTGCGCCATCTGTGGCCTCGATAAACGGATAGGCCGGATCAAGATGGGCGGCACGAATGAGCGTTTCTTCCAAGGTTTGGATGATGAAATCCGTGCGAAACGCCGGCAAGACACCCATGCCCCAAATCCGCGCCGGGCGATCTTCGCGTTCGGGATCGACCACCAACATCGCAGTGCCAACCAAACGCTCGCCCTCAACCACCACCATTTCGGCGTAGAGTTGACGATCATCGGGCCAGTCCTCTTCGGTCTCCTCCGGGCACACCGGGTGATCGAAAAACAGCTCCTGCATGGATTCGCGACGCTCAACAACGTCACCGCCCGAAACCCAGTTGCCCGGGCCGATTGCGTGCAGAATTTCTAACATCAAACCTCCAGACCCATCAGGGCCTTGGCAAAATCTTCGGGGTCAAACGGCGCAAGGTCGTCGATTTGCTCGCCCACCCCGATCGCATGGATCGGCAGACCGAACTTATCCGCGAGGCTCACAAGCACACCACCGCGCGCCGTGCCGTCGAGTTTCGTCATCACAAGGCCGGAGACATCCGCGAGTTTTTGGAAAATCTCAACCTGTGAAATCGCGTTTTGCCCGGTTGTCGCGTCCAACACAAGCAATGTGTTGTGCGGCGCGGTGGCGTCCTTTTTGCGGATCACCCGGACGATTTTGGACAGCTCTTCCATCAAATCGGCGCGGTTTTGCAACCGTCCGGCGGTGTCGATCATCAACAGATCGGCACCCAATTCTTCGGCTTTGGTCATGGCATCAAAGGCCAATGAGGCGGGATCAGAGCCCTCGGGCGCGGTCAAAACCGGCACGCCCGCGCGCGTGCCCCAGACTTGCAACTGTTCGACGGCGGCGGCGCGGAACGTATCTCCGGCCGCAATTACCACGGTTTTCCCGGCGGCTTTAAATTGGCTGGCCAATTTGCCGATGGTCGTGGTTTTGCCCGATCCGTTGACGCCCACCACCAAAACCACCTGCGGGGTCTTGGGATAAAGCGGCATCGGCTTGGCCACGGATTCCATGATTCGCGCAATTTCACGGGCCATCAGCCGCTTGATTTCATCGACCGAAAGCTTTTTGCCATAGCGCCCCTCGGCCATCGCGGCCGTGACGCGCATCGAGGTCTCAACCCCCATATCAGCGGTGATCAACAGCTCTTCAAGCTGCTCCAACATCGCATCATCAAGGGTGCGACGCAGCACCGGCTGGGTCTCTTTGCGGCCCAAAAGGCGTCCAACCAAGCCCGGCTTATTCGCGGTTGCACTTGGCTCGGGAGCCTCGTTCACAACGGTTTCAACCGGGATTTCCAACGGTGTCACCGCATCCGGGATCTCAATCGGCGTCTCGTCGGGCGTCTCAATCGGCGTTTGCGGCGCAAATGTTTCTGGGATCGGCGCGGGCTGCTCCAGCGGCGGCTCAACCGGCACACCCTCCGGCATCACCGGATCGGCCAAAATCGCCTCATCCGCACTGCTTTCCACACCGCCATCTTCGACAATCGCCTCAAGCCCCTCGTCGAGTTTCGACGAGGTTTTCATCAGGCGAGATTTCAGTTTCGAAAATAGCGACATAGGGCCTCCGTTCCTTGCTCACTTAATCGGTCTTGGCCTTTTAGAAAAGCCCTAGCCATGCGGTTTGACCGCAACAAAGGCGAAAAGAATCGTCATTTGCCCAAGGATATACAGGGTCCAAAGCGTATAGCCCGCCCAGCGCGCCCGTTTGGTGTCCGGCAACATGCGAAACATCTGAAGCGCAAGGATCAGATCAGAGGCCATGAAAAGCAGCGCGCCGACGCTTGCCATGCGGTAAAGATCAGGCAGGCTCAGCGCCGCCATCACCATTGCGCAAATCAAACCCACATAGACCCGCACGGGCCAACGCATGTCCCCGGTGAATGGCGCCAGCCAAAGCTCGCTTGAAAGAGCAAACCCAATCAAGAGGATCACGGGAAGGATGCGCCACGTCTCGACCAAGCCGATGAAAAGACCAAGATAACACAGATGCGCGAGGGCAAAACTCACCAACCCGGCCATAAACGCCCGCTCAAAGGGACGCGACAACGCCCAATCGCCCAAGGCCGAAAGCGCCAATCCCGCCACCAAAAGCCCCGGCGCGCCCTGCACCGCCGCACTCCCTGCGAACACCGCGACGGGCATGGTTTTGAGCACGCTATGCCAAAGCGTTTTGTCGCGATGCGTGAAGGGCAAATAGGCCAGCGCCGCGAGAAGCGCCGCAAAAACCACCACAGCCATCCCGCCACCAAGGCCCATGCCAAATAGCACCATCCCGATCCTCCTCGTCCTCTTTGACTTGCGCCCTCTCTGGCACCCTAATGCTTTTGCACCCGTGCCTCACACCGCCTATAGTCTGCACAGTCCTGAAGGTGTGTCCATGATGTCCAATCCCACAAAAACCGCTCACATCATTCGCTTTTTTGCTCTGTCCACCCTCGCCCCCGTCGCGCTTTTGTCGCTGGGCGCGCTGTTTGGTGGACTATGGGCCGTGGTCGGGTTTCTCTATATGACCGTGCTGGCCTATGGCTTTGACCAATTGGTCAGCCTCGCCCGCGATCCCGCCGATCCAGAGGCCGAATTTCCCGACGCCAATGCCCTGTCAACCATCCTAGCCATTTCGCATTTTGCGATGATGCCCTTGGCGGTCTGGGCGCTCTCGGTCGGGCCTTTTGCACTTTGGGAACGGATATTCATGTTTTTCGGTTTTGGTCTGTTCTTGGGTCAGGTCTCCAATTCCAACGCTCATGAGCTGATCCATCGCTCGGACCGCACACTGCGGCGGCTGGGCACTTGGGTCTATATCACGCTGTTGTTCGGCCATCACGCCACCGCCCATGTCCGCGTTCATCATCGCTATGCCGCCTCGCCGGACGACCCAAACTCCGCCCCCCTTGGCATGAGCTACTATCGGTTTCTGCCGCGCGCTTGGATCGGGTCCTTTAAGGCCGGGCTGCGCGAAGAAAACGCCTTGCGGGCGCGCTCTGGCAACACCGATCTCCACCCCTATGCGCTTTATATCGGCGGGGCTGTGATCTGTCTGTTCATCGCCTTTCAAATCGGCGGAATATTGGGGGTTTTCAAATACATCTTGCTGGCGGGCTATGCCTCTTCGCAATTGATGCTCTCGGATTATGTTCAACATTACGGGTTGCGCCGTGCCGAAGTCTCAGAGGGAAAATATGAACCCGTCGGCCCCGCGCATTCGTGGAACAACCCGCAATGGTTCACCTCGTTCTTGATGCTCAATGCGCCGCGCCATTCCGATCATCACGCCCATCCGATGAAGCCCTATATCGCGCTTGATTTGTCAGATGACATGCCACGGCTGCCACGCTCATTACCGGCCATGGCGACACTCGCGCTGATCCCGCCACTTTGGTTTAAAGTGATGGACAAACGGGTGGCGCGGGTGATGGCCGATGCGGACAGCGCTCCCACACCGCGTTGAACAGCTCTTCAGATGTTCAGCCGGTTAACCAGATGTTAAGAATGTGAATGGAGCTAAACGCAATGCTGTGGCATGGTTTCCAAATGATGAAAAAGCTGTCCCTCCCGGCCTGTTTGGCCCCCGTGATCTTGGCCGTTGCCGCCTCGGCTTTCGCTGCTCCGGCGGGCTCTGACCCGCTGACCGGCGCGGAATTCGAAGCCTATGCCACAGGCAAGACCCTGACCTTTGCCGAGGACGGCCACCCCTATGGCGCCGAAGAATACCTGCCCGGCAACCGCGTCCGCTGGGCCTTTGACCAAGACACCTGCAAAGAGGGCATCTGGTATGAATCCGGGCAAAACATCTGTTTCGTCTACGAAGACGGCACCGCCCCGCAATGCTGGCAGTTCTTTGTCGAAAGCGACAAGTTAAAGGCGGTGTTCCAAGGCGAAAGTGGCACCGAACTCTACGAGGCCTGGGCCAGTGACGGGCCGCTCAGTTGTATGGGGCCGCAGATCGGGGTTTGATCCGCTAAAACAAAGACCCCTGCTCCGGCCCACCACCTTTTGGCTTTTTCGCCTTAGACGGCACCGGGGCCACAGCCACGCCGCCGCCAATCCGCGCCCGGCCATCGGCAAATTGCACCTCATGCATCCGGCTCGCCTCCTTGGCCGAGGTCACTACCCCGCCAGCGGCATCCCAAACCACGGCATAGCCGCGCTCCAAGGTCTTTTGGTAGGACAGCGCCTCAAGCATCCCGGCCCGGCGGTCCAACCCCCCGCGCCAGCGCTCGGTCTGGGCCTTTGAGGCGCGTTCAAACCGGGCTGCGAGTTGATCCAACTGACCCCGCGCCTGAACTGTGTGGCGCGACAGGCGCAGAGGGTCCAAACCTTTGGTGGCACTGGTAAAATCACGGCGTTTTTGCGCCACGGCACGGGCCAGAGCCGGGCTGAGACGACCGCCAAGGATCACCGTTTTCTCCTGCCCGCGTTTCAACATCCCGCGCAACAGCGTGGGCCGCAACACGGCAGAACGGTTCGAAAGCTTCAAGCGCCGGGTACTGACCGAGGTGATCAACGCCTGATTGAGCCGAGCTTCCATTTGATCGACGCGCTGACGCGGCCCGTCCAAAAGCCGCCCGCGCTGTGGCAAAGCGCGAGACAGGTCGCTCAACCGTTGCCGCCGACGCGTCACGCCAAGGCTCAGCGCCCGCTCCATCCGCGCCCGCATCTCTTGCAACGTGACCCAAAGTTCACGTCGCACTGGCACGGCGATTTCGGCGGCGGCCGTCGGTGTCGGCGCGCGCATGTCAGAGGCGAAATCAATCAGCGTCGTGTCGGTTTCATGCCCCACGGCGGAGATCAACGGGATGTTTGAGGCCGCCGCGGCACGCACCACGATCTCTTCATTAAAGCCCCACAGGTCCTCGACCGAGCCACCGCCCCGCGCGACAATGATCAAATCCGGGCGCGGGATCGGCCCGTCTTTGGGCAGCGCATTAAACCCTTCGATCCCACGGGTCACTTCGGCGGCGCAATTTTGGCCCTGAACCGCCACCGGCCAGATCAACACATGGCGTGGAAAACGGTCGCGCAAGCGGTGTAAAATATCGCGGATCACAGCACCGGAAGGCGAGGTTACGACGCCAACTACCGTTGGCAAATAGGGGATAGGTTGCTTGCGCGCCGGATCAAACAGACCCTCTGCGGCCAAGGCCGCTTTGCGCTTTTCCAGCATCGCCATCAAGGCGCCCGCCCCCGCCGGTTCGACACTGTCGACGATGATCTGATAGCGCGACCCGCCGGGGAACGTGGTCATCCGGCCCGTGGCGATGATTTCCATCCCCTCCTCGGGCTGGACCTGCATCTTGGCGACTTGCCCTTTCCAACTCACCGCATTGATCACGGATTTGTCGTCCTTGAGGTCAAAATACAAATGTCCTGAACGTGGTCGTGACACCCGCCCGACCTCGGCGCGCACCCGGACAAAGCCAAATTCGCCCTCGATGATCTTTTTCACCGCCCCCGACAGCTCGGAGACGGTGAATTCGGGCGCATTTGACGGGCCTTGTGGGCCGTCCTCTTCGAAAAGCTCGGACATATGGGTGCTCACGCTTGTGTCGTGTTCGTACTCACCCTAAAACGCCCGAAACCGGATGAAAAGCGGGGACGCGAGAATGAACATTCTGATCTTGGGCAGCGGCGGGCGCGAACATGCTTTGGCTTGGGCTGTGATGCAAAACCCGAAATGCGATAAATTGATCGTCGCCCCGGGCAACGCGGGGATCGAAATGATCGCCGAATGCGCCTCATTTGACATCAACGATGGCGCAGCGGTGGTCGGGTTTGTCGAAGAGAACGCGATTGATTTTGTGATCATCGGACCAGAAGCCCCCTTGGCCGCAGGCGTCGCCGATGATTTGCGTGCCGCTGGTGTGTTGACCTTTGGCCCCTCAAAGGCAGCGGCGCAACTGGAGGCCTCGAAAGCCTTTACCAAAGAGATTTGCGACGCCTCTGGTGCGCCGACCGCAGGCTATGCCCGGTTTACCGAGGCCACCCCGGCCAAAGACTACATCCGCGCCCAAGGCGCACCGATTGTGGTGAAAGCCGACGGTTTGGCCGCAGGCAAAGGCGTGATCGTGGCGATGGACGAACAGGCCGCCTTGGACGCCATCGACGATATGTTCGGCGGCGAGTTCGGCGCAGCAGGGGCCGAAGTGGTGATCGAGGAATTCATGGAAGGCGAAGAGGCCTCTTGGTTCATCTTGTGTGATGGCGAAAACGTCCTGCCCATCGGCACGGCGCAAGACCACAAACGCGTCGGCGATGGCGACACCGGGCCGAACACCGGCGGCATGGGCGCCTATTCCCCAGCCCCCGTGATGAGCGACAGCGTCATCCAAAAAGCCATGGACGAGATCGTCAAACCGACCGTTGTAGAAATGGCCAAGCGCGGGATGCCCTATCAAGGCGTGCTTTACGCGGGTTTCATGATCAAAGACGGGCAACCGCGCCTTGTTGAATACAACTGCCGCTTTGGCGACCCAGAATGTCAGGTGTTGATGATGCGGCTTGGTGCGCAGGTGCTGGATCTGTTGCTGGCGACCGCCGAAGGCCGACTGGATCAGGCGCAAGTCAACTGGGCCGATGATCATGCGATCACCGTGGTGATGGCCGCAAATGGCTATCCGGGTGCTTACGCAAAAGGCTCTGAGATCAAAGGCTTGGGCGGCTTACCCGAGGACAGCAAAAACATGGTGTTTCATGCGGGTACTGCCCTCAAAGACGGCGTGATTGTCGCCGTGGGCGGTCGTGTGTTGAACGTGACGGCGCGTGGCGAGAGCCTAAAAGAGGCCCGTGATCGCGCCTATGCGATGATCGAAGGGATCGAATGGCCGGGCGGCTTCAACCGCACTGATATTGGCTGGCGGGCACTGTAAGACATGCGCGGAGTATGGTTAGGGGAATTTTAACCTTACCCTGCGATAAACCATGGTGCGAAATGCACCACTGGCTCGAATGGCCCTCCGGTTTGGAACTTTGGTGTAAAAGCCCAAACACTGGCTGTCGCGACAGAACAGGGGCGTGCTCGAACGGCACGCCTTTTTCCATGTCTCCGGCGTTGTTTTATTGGGGGCCTGCCCCCCAAACCCCCGGGATATTTTCAGACAAAAGAAATGACCCTCCGCTTGAGGAGAGCGAAGGGCCTTCTTCCGTCACGGCCATCGGCGTCCCCGCCTATACCGTGGGGTGAGCTTCGCGCATCAAGCTTAAGGACCGGTAAACCTGCGGCTTCTTTTGTCTGAAAATATCCCGGAGTGAGACAGGGCAGCGTGCTGCCCGGACGAGGGGCAGAGCCCCTTTTCGCCCCTACCCCATCCGCTCAGAAGCGTAGCTGCCGGGAGAGGCCGGAAACACCACCGTTTTATTGCCGTTGATGAACACGCGGTGGTGGATATGGGCATGGATCGCGCGCGAGAGCACCTGGGCTTCGACGTCACGGCCCAAGGAGACGTAATCCTCCGAGGATTGCGCATGGGTGATCCGCACCGTGTCTTGTTCAATAATCGGACCTTCGTCCAGATCAGCGGTGACATAATGCGCCGTCGCTCCGATCAGTTTCACCCCCCGCTCAAACGCCTGTTTGTAGGGGTTTGCACCTTTGAAAGACGGCAGGAACGAATGGTGGATGTTGATGATCCGACCTGACATGTGTTGGCACATTTTATCCGACAGAATTTGCATATAGCGCGCCAAAACGATCAGTTCGGCACCAGTGTCCTCAATCACCTGCATGATCGCGGCTTCGGCCTCGGGTTTGTTCTCTTTTGTCACTTTGATGCAGTGGAAAGGAATATCGTGATTCACCACAAGTTTTTGATAATCCATGTGATTTGAAATCACGGCAACGATGTCGATCGGCAAGGCGCCGATCCGCCAGCGGTACAAAAGATCGTTGAGACAATGGCCAAAGCGCGAGACCATGATCACGACTTTCATCTTCGTCGCCTCGTCCTGCACCGCCCATTGCATGCCAAAGGCCTCGGCCACGGGCACGAATCCCTGCGCCAGTTCAGGTTGGGTCAGGCCGGTTTCTGAGACAAAACTCACCCGCATGAAAAACTGATCGGTGCCCGGATCATCGAATTGCGCGGAATCGGTGATGTTGCAGCCAAGCTCCGCCAGTTTGCCAGAAATCGCGGCCACGATTCCACGCCTGGAGGGGCAAGTCACGGTCAGCACATGAGAGGTCATGTCAAAGTCCTCGATCTTTCTTTGAAGGGTCGAGGCGTTGTGGCACAGCCGACAGTGAATGCCAGAGCCAAAACGCACGACATGGCCAAATTTACGGGGTTTTCAGGCGGTTAAGTTTCCGAAAGGCGTCGCGCTGTGCCTCAGGCGCGCATCACGGACAGATCAAGAAGGGCGCAAAGCTGTCGGCCCCGGTGTAGGGCGCAACGGGAGTGCTGACCAACTCAGTATTCTCAAATCTGGTTTCCATGACCTGCGACCAATCCGCATTGGCGGTGACAATCACCGGCACATGCCCGGAACAGTCGCGTATGCCACCTTCGATCCCGGCGGAGCCAAGGTGATGATTGGTCAGGCCGGCAAGGCTTGCAGTGGCATCTAACATCCCCGGCCCCGCCAGATCGACGGGAAGGATCACCAGCTCTTTGGTCAAATGCGGGCGGTCGATATAGGCAATGTCATCGGTGCCATCGCCATCAAAATCGGCAATACCCGCGATCGCGAGCCAGCGGTGGCGCGCACCGATGGGAGCATTGGATTTGACCGGGATCAGCGCGCCGGAGGCATTGAGCGACCAGACCTGCACCCAAGCGCCGGTGGCAAAGCCGCTGACGACAGTGACAATTTCAGGGGACCCATCGCCATCGAAATCATGCAGGCGCGGTGCGGTATCCTCGAAAATGCTTTTCTTGAAAGACACATTGCGCTCGGTGCCGTCACTCAACGCCACACGCATCTGCGCATATTCACCGCCCGCCACGGCCCCATGGCCGTAGACATCCGTCGGCTCAATGTAGCGCGCGGAAGTGACATCATTCGTGATCTCAGTGGCGGCAAGCGGGCTGGCCGCCAGCACAAAAGCCGCGGCCAGACGCAGCATCAGATTTGCTTTTCGGGCAGGTTGACCACCAAACCGTCAATTGCATCGGTCACTTTGATCTGACAGGTCAGGCGCGACCGCACCGGATCGGGTTGATAGGCGAAATCCAACATATCCTCTTCCATGTCGTCTTTCGCGGGGATTTTATCGACCCATTCAGGCGCGACATAGACGTGACAGGTGGAACAAGCACAAGCCCCGCCGCAATCAGCGTCAATGCCCGGCACGCCATTGTCGCGCGCGCCTTCCATCACGGTGCGCCCCACCGGCACGTCCACAACATGTTCGGTGCCGCCAAATTCGACATAGGTGATCTTGACCATAGGCTTGTCCTTCTCTCGCATTTCTTCGTGTTGCCACAGGCTTAGCCTGTCAGTTTCCCGGTGAAAAGGGCCATTGCGTCGCGCCCTGTGGTCCGGTTGGTGTCAAGGCAACCCGCGCGCCTATATTTCTGGCACGTGACGCGCCTGTGTGCCGTCCCGCCCTCTGACAGGCCTCCCAAAGGCGATACCATTCAAACCCTTTGGAAAATCTGAATTTCACGGTAGACTTGCCCCAAACAGCCCCCAAAGGGGCAAAGCAGACAGGCATGCCGATGAAACAGGTCCCTTTTCCCGCCCGATTGCCGCTTTTCATTTTGACGGGACTTTTGGCCGCCTGCCAGATAAGCGCCCAGGAAGATGGCATCATGCGCGCCTCAGAGACGCCCGGCGCGCCGCCGGGAGCCGACCCAAACACCTGTTACGCGCGACACGTCACCCCTGCAATCATCGAAACTGTCACAGAGCAGGTTTTGGTGCAACCGCCACAAATCGAGGCCAATGGCACCGTCTCCTACCCCGCTGTCTACCGCACCGAAACCCGGCAAGAGATTGTCCGTGAGCGCAAGGAATTGTGGTTTGAGACCCTGTGCCAAGAGGAGCTGACGCCCGAATTCATCGCGTCGCTGCAACGTGCTCTGTCGGTGCGGGGCTATCACGCGGGAGCTGCAAATGGGCGGATGGATTTCGCGACAAAACGCGCCATCCGCGCCTATCAATCGGACCAAGGGGTCGACAGCGACATCCTGTCTCTGGCGGCGGCGCGCCAACTTGGGCTCAAGGAAGTGCCGCGCGAGGGCTGATCTTCGGACGGTCCAAGATAGAAAAAGGCGGCCCACCAGAGCTGGGGGCCGCCTTTTTGTTTTATGAGGGAAGGCGCTCAGGCTCAGTTGTCATCGACACCAAGGGCCACAAAGCGCGGGTCACCAGCGCGACGCACCAAGAGCAACACGGTCTTACGCCCACCTTCGCGCGCCTCGCTTACGCGGGCCTCAAGATCGGCCACAGACATCAGTTTTTGCTGGCCCGCTTCGGTGATCACATCGCCCGCCCGCAGGCCTTTGGCAAAGGCTTCGGAGGCCTCATCCACCTCGACCACAACCAGACCATCGGTGCCGGAGGTCACGCCCAGCTCTTCGCGCAGCGTGTCGTCCAGCGGTTGCAAGCTCAGGCCCAGCATCCGGGTGGTGTCGGGCACTTGCGGCGCCGCGCCATCGTCGGTCGGGAAAGCGACGTTTTCCGCCTCTTCGCGGCGGCCCAGAGTGACCATCAGCGTTTTGGTTTTGCCGTCACGGAACACCGTAACACGCACCGCTTTGCCAACTTCGGTCTCCCCCACCGTGCGCACAAGGCTGCGGGTGTCAGTGACCTCTTTGCTGTCAAAGGTCATGATCACGTCGCCGGATTCAAGTCCGGCTTCTTTCGACGGACCCTCGGGCACATCGGTGACAAGCGCGCCTTTGACAGCCTCAAGCCCCATGGCCTCGGCCACATCGGGTGTCACATCCTGAATGCGCACACCCAACCAACCGCGACGGGTTTCGCCGAATTCTTTCAACTGATCGACGACTTTGGAGACCACGTTGGAGGCCATCGAAAAGCCGATGCCGATGGACCCACCGTTGGGCGAGAGGATCGCGGTATTCACGCCAATGACCTGACCGTCCATGTTGAACAGCGGGCCACCGGAGTTGCCGCGGTTGATGGCGGCGTCGGTTTGAATGTAATCGTCATAGGCGCCCTGGAGCGCGCGGCCACGTTGCGACACGATACCCGCAGAGACAGAGAACCCCTGGCCAAGCGGGTTGCCCATGGCCATCACCCAATCGCCAATGCGCGACAGGTCGCTGTCGCCAAAGGGCACATATTTCAAAGGCTTATCGCTTTCGACTTTCAGCACGGCGATGTCGGTCTTCGGATCAGTGCCGATCAATTTGGCCGGAAGGGTGAAACCTTCAAAGAATTCGATCGAAATCTCGTCGGCGCCTTCAATCACATGGTTGTTGGTGACGATATAGCCGTCCTCGGAGATCACAAAGCCCGACCCCAAAGCCTGGGAACGGCGCGGAGCCTGTCCACCTTGACCGTTGCGATCCATGAAATCGCGAAAGAAATCCTCAAACGGCGAGCCTTCGGGCACAACCGGCTGATCGTTGGCGACAGCCTCAACCATGGTTGTGGTGGTGATGTTCACCACGGCGGGGCTGACCTTTTCAGCGAGATCGGCGAAACTTTCAGGCGCGCCACGCGCCTCGGCAGACACGGTTTGAAACAGAAGTGCAATGACCCCAATCAGGGCAAAGACCATCATGCGAAGATCAGCGCGGGAGGGAACCATCCCTCTGCTTTGATCGGTGGAAACGGCGCGAGCCTGTATCATCGGTAAAATATCCTCCGTCTGATGCCCCCGAATGCTTGTGCCGGAAATGGCATGGCCGGGCGCGACACGTGTCTTTGGGGTATAGATAGGTGCGGTGTCGCACAACTCAAAGTCGGTCGCGTTCAGTCAACAGCATGTGAGCGGGCTGTGACAAGGGTAAAGCGCACCAAAATGAACAGCTTATAAAGCTGGGCCATAAAAAGGGGCCGGTGTTGCCACCCGCCCCTTTCGATTTTCACACGAGGGTCAAAAACCCATCGCAAACGCTCCGTCTCAGCGACCTGAATTGGATTTCAGGTAGTCAAAGAATTCGCTGTCCGGCGAAATCACCATGGTGGTGTTCTCGCCATTGAGGCCCTTCCGGTAGGCATCCAACGAGCGATAGAACTCAAAGAAATCCGGGTCGGCACCATAGGCATCCGCATAAATGCGGTTTTTCTCGGCATCGGCTTCACCACGGGTGATCTCGGCCTGACGGCTGGCGTCAGATTTAAGTTCGACCACGGTCCGATCCGCCTGTGCCCGCACACGCTGTGCGGCCTCTGCACCACGCGCCCGCTCGTCGGCGGCCTCGCGTTCACGTTCTGCCCGCATCCGGGCAAAGGTGGCCTCAAGGTTCTGTTCCGGCAAAAAGGTCTGTTTCAACCGAACGTCCATGATGTCGATGCCCAACGAGGCGGCCTCGATCCGGGACTTGTCCCGAATGCGCAGCGCCAACGACGCCCGCTCTGCCGAAATGATCGTGTTCGAGGTGATCGTGTCAGCGCCCAAAACCTCACGCAGCTGTGCGTTCAGGATGCCTTTGAGACGATCTTCGGCCAAGCGGATCCCGCCGGTGGACACCGCCTGACGGAACTTCACCACATCCGCGATGCGGTAGCGCGCAAAGGAGTCGACCAAAAGACGACGGTCATCCGAGGGCGTGACCTCGATTTCCGGCGTTTCGAGCGACAGGATGCGGTCATCGTAGTAAACGACGTCCTGAATGAACGGAATTTTAAAGGAAAGCCCAGGTTCCTCTTTGACGGCCTTGATCTGACCGAATTGCAGAACCAGCGCTTTTTGACGTTCGTCCACGACAAAAAACGAAGAGAACGCCAGCACAGCCGCCACGAAAAGAACGGCGATGAAAATAGGAAGTTTCTTCATCAGTTCGACCCTCCGGTGGTGGTTGATTTCCGAAGCTCATTGAGCGGAAGATAGGGCACGACGCCCTGTCCACTGGCGGCATTATCATCGAGAATGATCTTGTCGAGACCGCCGTAAACCTCTTCCATCGCCTCAAGATACAGACGTTTGCGCGTCACCTCGGGGGCGTTTTGATATTCGGTCAAAACAGCGGAGAACCGGCTTGCCTCACCCTTTGCAGCGTTGACAACCTGGGCACGGTAGCCTTCGGCTTCTTCAAGGATCTGCGCCGCGGACCCGCGGGCACCGGCAAGGGCCGTGTTGGCATAGGCGTCGGCCTGACGCTGCAACCGGTCCCGTTCCTGTTCGGCAGCCTGCACGTCACGGAACGCATTGATCACGTCCGTGGGCGGGTCGGCCTTGTCGAGGTTGACGCGGATCACGGTGATGCCGCTGTCGTAGCTGTCGAGTGTCGATTGGATCAGTTCAAACGCTCTGTCGGCGATCACACCACGGTCCCGGTTGAGGATCGGGGCCAGTGTCGAAGCCGCGATAATCTCGCGCATGGACGCCTCGGACACCGCCTGTACCGTCTGAACCGGATCGGAAAGGTTGAAAAGGAATTTCGCCGGATCGTTGATATTCCAGACCACCTGAAAGTCGATGTCGACGATGTTCGCGTCGGTCGTGAGCATCATGCCAGACCCACCACTGCCGGCGAGGCCGACCGTTTCGGTCCGTTCGCCCGTCACCACGACTTTCTCGTAGCTCACCACCGGCCATGGCGCAAAGTTCAGGCCCGGATTGCCGATCTTGGAAAACTTGCCAAGGAACAATTCGACCGACTGTTCTTCGGGTTTCACGGTGTAGAAAGAGGAAAACGCCCAAAGGCCAACAGCCCCCAAAACCACAAGAGCGATAACGCCCTTGGACATGCCGGGGCCGTCGCCATCAGAACCGCCGGAGCGGCCACCGCCGCCCCCCTTGCCGCCCATCAACACCTTCAGATATTCGTTGCCCTTGTTGAGCATATCTTCGATTTCGGGGATCTGGGGCTGATCACCGGGACGGCGTCCGCCATTCCGGTTGTCGCCGCCACGATTGTCGCCACCGGGACCGGTCGGGCGGTTTCCACCACCTCCGGTGCCCCAAGGGCCGCCATTGTTACTGGCCATAAAGGTCTCTTCCTCTCTCGTATGGGTCTGACCCGGCAGGACGGTCCTGTCGGGCCAAGGCTCTTGTCTAACCTGTTCTCTCTCGCCCCGAGTTTCAAGGGTGCGAGATGGTCGCAGGGGTGGTTTCCGGGCTGTTTGGCGCCCTTTCGGGGTGTTTTACTCAGTTATGAACGCGGGTCGGCGTTTTCATCAGGACAATTTCTTCGGCCATGGTCGGATGCACCGCCACGGTGGCGTCGAAATCCTCTTTGGTGGCGCCCATTTTCACTGCCACCCCGGCGATCTGGATCAGTTCCCCGGCATGAGGCGCAATGATGTGACAGCCCAGCACCTTGCGCGAGGTGGCACAGACGATGAGTTTGAACATCACCCGTTCGTTTTTCTCGATAAAGGCGTTTTGCATCGGCCGGAACGCGGCGCAATAAACCTCAATCGGCCCCTCTTCGCGCGCCTGTTCTTCGGTCAGACCGACCGCGCCATATTCCGGCTGAGTGAAAATCGCCGACGGCACGTTCGAGTGATCCGGTTTCATCGGATTGCCCTTGAACACCGTCTCGTGAAACGCCACCGCCTCGCGGATCGCCACGGGGGTCAGTTGGATACGGTCGGTGACATCGCCCACGGCATAGATCGAGGGGATGTTGGTTTGGCTATAGGCGTCCACTTTGATCTCGCCATGACGGCCCAGTTCAACGCCCGCATCCTCAAGCCCAAGGCCTTTGGTGTTGGGCGTGCGCCCGGTGGCATAAAGCACCACATCAAACACGGTTTCACGTCCATCCGTGGCCTTGACCCAAATGCCGTCGTCACGCTTTTCAAGCCGCTCAACATCGGTGCCGACATGCAGGTTGATGCCCTGCCCGGTGATCAGCTCGGCAATATGGCCGCGTGCTTCGTCGTCAAAGCCGCGCAGGATTTGCGCACCGCGATAATATTGCGTCACCTCAGAGCCAAGCCCGTTGAAGATACAGGCGAATTCACAGGCAATGTAGCCGCCACCGACGATGAGGATTTTTTTCGGCAGTGCCGGAATGTCGAAAATCTCGTTCGAGGTGATCGCATGTTCGATCCCCGGCACGGTGTCAGGCACAAACGGCGTCCCCCCCACAGCCACAAGGATATGTTTCGCGGTTTTTTCCGTGCCATCGGCCAACACAACCGTATGCGGGTCTTTCACCGTGGCGCGTTGGTGCAGGATCTCGACCCCTGCCGTGTCGGCGTTGCGGGAATAAATGGCCTCAAGCCGGGACAATTCGGCATGCAGCCGCTTTTGAAACGACGGCCAATTGAAATCACCCAAGGTGATGTCCCAGCCGTATGTCCCGGCCTCTTCGGCATACCCCGAGTACTGCGAGGCAAAGACCATCAGCTTTTTCGGCACACAGCCGCGGATGACACAGGTGCCGCCCATGCGGAACTCTTCGGCCATCGCGACCTTTTTCCCATCCGCCGCCGTCAGCCGCGCCGCGCGCACACCGCCCGAGCCACCGCCAATCACGAAGAGATCATAATCGAAGTCCATGCTACCGCCTTTTAGAAGAAGTCTAAGTTGGGGGTAGATGTAGGGGGTTTGACGCCAAAGGAAAACCCCGCGGTTTATGCGCGTGGCCCTGTGCGGTTTTGACAGATGTGATCATTCCAGATCAGCAAAAATATTTTCGCTCTCGGCGAACTCGATCTGATCTTCGCTTTCCTCGCCCGACAGGATGTCCCGCGTCGTCACCCGGCCATCGCCATGGCCGATGATGACCTTGTCGCAAATATCGATGAACAGTCCGTTTTCGACCACGCCGGGGATTTGGTTCAACACCAAAGTCAATTGCCGCGCATTGCCAATGCGTTGCAGATGAAGATCGACGATGTGATTGCCCTCGTCCGTCACATAGGCGGCATCGCCGTTCATCCGCAGGGTGGCATGTTGACCCAGCACATCCATCGACACCAACGTCTCTTCGATCAGTGCCTTGGTGGTCTGCCAGCCAAAGGGAATGACCTCGACGGGCAAAGGAAACGCGCCCAACATATCGACCTGTTTCGAGACATCCGAGATCACGATCATCTGATCAGAGGCGGTCGCCACGATCTTTTCTTGCAACAACGCACCGCCGCCGCCCTTGATCAGGTTCAGATCGCCATCAAATTCATCGGTGCCGTCAATCGTCAGATCAAGCCATTTCGCCTCATCCAAAGAGATCACTTTGATCCCCTGTTGCCGCGCCAATTCGGCGGTGCGGCTTGAGGTCGGAACGCCGACGATATTCAGCCCCTCGTCGCGCACCAATTCGCCCAAACACCGCACCATCCACGCCGCCGTGGAGCCGGTGCCCAGGCCCAGCTTCATCCCGTCCTCGACAAATTCCACCGCCTTTTTGGCGGCGACAAATTTGGCGGTGTCAATCGGCGACAGGGTGTCGGACATGGTGTATTTCCCCCAAGGATGAGCGCGCGTTTGTGACTGAAAGTGTCACTGGCGGTTATAGGCGGCACACCGCCGTTTGAATAGGATAAATGCGTGTATCCGCCCTCTGCGCCCGTCTGCGGCGTCAAGGTGACTGGACAGCGCGCCGCATGGGCGTAAATGCTTGGGTAAGGGGGACATGGTAGAACAAGGCATGGTTGAGCGGATGTCAAAATATGTCCATCTTACCCTCGGCGGGTTTTGCGTGGCTTTGGGCCTGATCGGTGCGGTGTTGCCGGTCCTGCCGACGACCGGGTTTCTGATTATGGCTGCGTTCTTTTTCACCAAAGGCTCGCCGCGCCTGCGGATGTGGTTGCTGGATCACGCCCATTTTGGCCCCCTCATTCGCAATTGGGAGGAAACCGGGGCCATCCCGCGCCGGATCAAAGCCCTCTCCATCTCGATGATGGCGGCAAGTTTTGTAATCTGTCTGATCCTTGGCCTGCCCGCCTATGTGCTCATCGCGCAGGCGGTATTGATGAGTGCCGGGGCGGCCTATATCCTGACACGACCAGACAGTTGAGCCGGAACGCTAGGCGCATTTTTATCTCGAAACCGACTTGCACGCCCGCGCCCTCTACCTGACAAAGGCTCATGATCCAAAATCGCCCCCCAGATCACCCCGTGCTTGGACTCCTTTTGATGGTCGGCTTTTGCGCCATTGCGCCCCTGATCGACGTCAGCGCCAAATTGGCCTCCGTTGCCCATCCGGCGGCGCAAATCACCGTCGGACGCTTTGTGATTCAGGCGCTGATCCTGGTGCCCTTGTCGGGGATTATGGGGCAGTCGTGGCGGATCAGCCGCCGTGACTGGGGCCTGATCGCGTTGCGCGCACTCTTCACCTTGGGCGCGACCTTTGCCTTTGTCGGCGCCGTGTCGGTCATGCCCTTGGCAGACGCCTTGGCGGTGACCTATGTCGAACCTTTCGTAATCTTGCTCTTGGGCTGGATGATCTTTAATGAGCAGATCGGCCCACGCCGGATCATGGCCGCCGTGGTCGGATTTGCCGGCGCTTTGATCGTGGTGCAGCCGGGGCTTGCGGCCTTTGGCGCAGTGGCGCTTTTGCCCTTTGCCGCCGGTGTCCTCTTTGCATGTTACATGCTGGTCACCCGTGCGTTGCGCCACCACACGCCCGTACTGTTGCAAGCCGCCACCGCCGTGATCTCTGTGCTCATGGCGCTACCGATTTTGGTCTATTTCGACGGCAAAGGCGGGATGTTTGACCCGGTGATGCCCGAGGGGATCATGTGGGTCTGGCTCATTTCTGTGGGCTTGGCCGCTACCCTGTCGCATCAATTTCTGACCTTGGCGCTGCGCCTTGCGTCCTCCGCCACACTCGCGCCGCTGTCCTATCTGGAACTGGCGTTTTCCACCCTCGCGGGGCTTGTGGTCTTTGGCGATTTCCCCAGCCTCACCGTCTGGGTCGGCATCGCGGTGATCGTCGCCTCGGGGCTGTATCTGATCCACCGCGAACGGATGCACGCGCAAAAACCCCCGGTGGTCGCGGGGCCCACCGCCTCTTAATCACGCATCAAACGCGAGCCCCTGGACCAGCGCCGCAAGGTCCGAACGCGGCAGGATCAACAACATTCCCGGCCCGTCAAAAGCCAAAAGGACCTGTGCCTCAGAGGCTTCATTCGAGGTGCCAACCCGGCCCGCCGGGGCAAAATGCAACCCCTCGATCGGCCAGCGCAACCCCTCTGAGCGCCCCGTCACCGGACCCATCGGGAACAGCGACACGCGCGTGCCGGGTGCAAGGGAGAGGGAAATAGAGCTGGGCACATGGGCGATCACATCATACTCGCCCACGATGATGCAGCGCTGTTTTGGGTGACGTGTCAAAGCCGTGTAGACCGCCAATTCGTGATCCACCCGCGCGCCGGTGAAGCCGACGCCAAAAATCAGCGGCGCGTCGATGCGGCTGAGGCATTTTTCGAAATCCGTGCTGTCTTGTTCAGGAATGTGATGCAGCCGCTCTTGGGGAATCACCTCCCTCGCATGCTGTGACACACTGTCAAAATCACCAATCACCGCCTCCGGCATCAGACCTTCGGCCAGGGCGCGATCTGCCGCACCATCGGCTGCGACCAAAATTGGGGCTGATTTTAAGATATCGACAAGAATTTCGCGGTTAACCTGTCCACCGCCCAGTAAAGTCACACTTTTTTCGGTTTTCAGGACAGGATTCTTCATGCTTCAGGCTCCAGCGTTAACCATTTTGCCACATTTCGAACAAGAAATGATCACGGCGATTTCCTTGTTCTGTTCCTATTTGCGAACCAATTCATGGTAAACAGATAGGTGCTGAGCAAGAGCAGAAAGCGAGTATTGGCATGGTGAGTGAGAGTAAAATTCTAACTGTATCCTACGGGACGTTCTCCTGTACGTTGGAGGGATTCGACGATCCGTTCAACACGATGCGGTCCATTGCAGAGTATTTCCGTGATCTCGCGGCGGATGATCGGTATTTCGGGGCCGAACCTCCGACTCCTGATCCCCAAATGTTACATTCCATCGCGGAAAAGGAAATTCAGCGCCGGGTCGAAGCCCGCATGCAAGACAACAGTCTGGTGTTGCGCCAACTTGAGGATGACAGCGATGTCGATGGCAGCGAGGCCGGTCTTGATGCCGCCGCCTCCGGCGCCCGTGCCGCATCACAAGAGGCCAAAGTCCAACGTAAAAAGGCCAAGGCTCACAAAGCCCAAGCCAAATCCACGCCCAATGCCACGACCCCTCCGGCACAAGAGACCGCTGCTCCGGTTTCCTCGCCTGCCGCTCTTGCACAAAACAAACCTGCCCCCACCGCCAAAGTCGCTGCCCCCGCAGTCGGCAACTCCATCGCCGACAAGCTCGAACGTATTCGTGCCGCTGTCGCCCAACGTGGCGAGGCCGAATTCGTTGAAGATCAACAGGCCTCGGTGAATTTCGGCAGTTTCCAAACCATGCCGGATCAAACTGAGGTGTTTGATGAGATCGAGGCAGAACAAGAGACCCCGGCGAGTGTGCCAGCGGATGAACCTGTCGCCTTGACCGAGATCGAGAACGATTTTGCCGATGAGATGACCGACGATACCGCCACTGAAGCTGAAGAAAGCCTCACCGAAGAAATCGAAACGGTTCAAGAATCTGTCGAACCCGACGCCGTCAGCGCCAAGGCTGATGACGAGGCCAAACTCGACACCGTCCTCTCCAACCTGCAGCAAGACAATGACGCCGCCGCGCAAGAGGCCGTGGCGGTGATTGAGAGCACCGACCGCGCCACGCCGGACATCGACCTCAACCTCGCCGCAGACATCGCCGAGGCCAGCGAAACATCCGCAGCGGTCGAAACAGACCGCGCCGCAGAAGATGCACCCGACGACGCACCACAAGATCCGCTGCGTCGCGTGCGTGCCCGCGTCGTCAAAATGCGCCGCTCTGACTACGAAGCTCAGCCGCAAGAGGTTGAGGTCGAAGCTGTGACTGAGACAGTCGTCGAGACCGCCAACAGCGATGCCGATTTAACTTCGGCGCTGCGCCGCGAACTTGGCTCCTCTTCGCTCGATGATGAGGCCGAAGACGAGTTGATGCGCGAACTGGCCGAAGTCGCTGCAAGTGGCGCTCTGTCTCCGGAAGTGGCTGCCGACATTTTGGACGACGATAGCGAAACCGGCGCGATTGCCGCCGAATATGACGACGACAGCGTCGAAGGCGACGACGACAGCGTCGAAGGCGACGACGACAGCCAACTGTTGGCGGATGAAGACGGGGACGAGGGCGAGGACGACAGCGACACGCGCAATGTGTTTGCCACCTCCGATGCGTCGATGTCACGCCTGATGGACGAAACCGACCGCGAAATGGCCAAGGGGGAAAACGCCCGCCGCCGCAACGCAATCCAACATCTGAAAGCCGCCGTAGGTGCGATTCGCGCCGAGAAAATCGACAAAGATACCACCGCTGAGGACGAAGACGATGCGGATGTCTATAAACAAGACCTGGCGCGCGTTGTGCGCCCGCGCCGCCCCGCGGTCAGCGGCCAGACCCACCGCCAATTGCCCCCTTTGATGTTGGTGTCGGAACAACGCATCGACGCCCCTGTCGAAGTCGCCGGTGGTGCCAATATCACTCCGGTTCGGCCGCGCCGCATTTCGACCTCGGCCCTTGCGGTACAACAAGATCAGGTTTTTGACACCGCCGAGGAACTCGATCAAACAGCCGCCGAGACGGTGACGGAATTTGCCGAATTCGCCGAACGTCTTGGGGCTGAAACCCTGCCGGAATTGTTGGAAGCGGCTGCGGCCTATACCCATTTTGTCCAAGGCCGCGACACCGCCACCCGACCACAGATCATGCGACTGGCGACTCAGGCGATGCCCACCGAAGTGCCGGTCGAAGAACGACTGCGCTCCTTTGGTCAGCTTTTGCGGCAAGGCAAGATCAAAAAGATGACGCGCGGCCAGTTTGCCGTTGCGGCCAGCACGCGGTTCAAGCCGCGCTGAATGTCGTTAAAAGACCTACGAAAAAGGCCGCCCTTCGGGGCGGCCTTTTCATTCATGAGAACGTTCGGGGATCAATCTTCGTAATCTTGCGGCGGCGCATCCGGGTCGGCCTGACCGATGCCTTTGAACACCGCCTTAAGAGGCAGCGCCCAAAGCACGCCCAGCCCGACATAGACCGCCAGTTCGATCCAAATCGACGGGCGCTCCAGCCAGTTCATCACCGTCACCGCCACCACGATATAGCCGGGCAGACCCAGCACAAGGATCAAAAGCGCCAGACGGCGACGGGATTTGTAGCTTAGAGCCATGCCGCGCCTTAATCCGCAAACGGATCGGTGACGAGGATCGTGTCTTCGCGCTCGGGCGAGGTCGACAACATCGACACCGGGCATTCGATCAGCTCTTCGATGTGACGGACATATTTGATCGCATTGGCCGGAAGATCGTTCCAAGAGCGTGCGCCTTCGGTCGATTCGGACCAGCCGGACATTTCCTCATAGATCGGCGTGCAGCACGCCTGTTGATCCGCAGCGGTCGGCAGGTAATCGAGACGCTCCCCGTCCAGATCATAGCCAACACAGATTTTCAGCGTCTCAAACCCGTCCAGAACGTCGAGCTTGGTCAGGGCAATCCCGGTCACACCAGAGGTCGCACAGGTCTGACGCACGAGCGCGGCATCGAACCAGCCACAGCGGCGTTTGCGCCCGGTGACAGTGCCAAACTCATGACCGCGTTCGCCCAACCGCTGACCATCGTCATCAAGCAATTCGGTCGGGAACGGACCTTCGCCCACGCGGGTGGTATAGGCCTTGACGATCCCCAACACATAGTTGATCGCCCCCGGCCCCATGCCCACACCCGTGGCGGCCTGACCGGCGATCACGTTCGACGAGGTCACAAACGGATAGGTGCCGAAATCAATGTCCAAAAGCGCGCCCTGAGCGCCTTCAAACAGAATGCGCTTGCCGGCCTTGCGCTGCTCGTTGAGCACTTTCCAAACCGGTTTCGCATAAGGCAGAATTTCGCCCGCAATGGCTTTGAGATCGTTGATCAAACGGTCGCGATCGACCGGCTCGATGCCAAGACCTTTGCGCAGCGGATCGTGGTGCTGAAGCGCACGATCGACACGGGCAATCAACGTGGCCTCATCGGCCAAGTCCGCCACGCGCACCGAACGCCGACCGACTTTGTCCTCGTAAGCCGGGCCGATGCCGCGGCCCGTGGTACCAATCTTTGTCCCTTTGGAGGCCGCTTCTTCGCGCGCCCGATCCAATTCACCGTGGATCGGCAGGATCAGCGGCGTGTTTTCCGCGATCATCAAGGTCTCTGGCGAAATGTCCACGCCTTGCTCGCGGATCTTTGCGATTTCCGCCACAAGATGCCACGGGTCCAACACAACCCCATTGCCGATCACCGACAATTTGCCGCCACGCACCACACCCGAAGGCAATGCGTTCAGCTTATAGACCTTGCCGTCGATGACGAGCGTGTGGCCGGCATTGTGACCACCTTGGAAGCGCGCGATGATGTCTGCGCGTTCAGAAAGCCAGTCTACAATCTTGCCTTTTCCCTCGTCACCCCACTGGGCGCCGACAACGACGACGTTAGCCATAATGAATCCTTTGGATTGGATGAAGCCCGGGGCTGTATAGCCAGCCAGACCGCGCGATGAAACCACAATTTAAAGGCTACGGCTTTATATTGCGCAAATTTCGCTGAGATCGGCCCAGCCATAGGCGATCTCGTCCAGACCTTCGCCATTCTGGCCGTCGATCCGTTCGGCGGACACAACGCCACCAATCGCCTGATAAAAGCCACGCGCCCCCGCGTTTTCGGACAGGACCCAAAGGGCTGCGGCACCATGCCCCATCGCGGTGAGCGCCCTTGCCCCCTCGCCCATCAACGCCCGGCCAATCCCCTGTCGTTGTACGCTGTCTGCGACATAAATTGCAGAGAACTCACCGGGGAAGAACGTCAGCAACTCTTCGTCGCGCTGATCGCCACAGGACAAAAAGCCCACAACCGCGCCCACCTGTTCCGCCACAAACACCGCGCCTCGCCCGGATTCCGCATAAGCCGTGAGGATTTTCTCCCAACCGTTTTCACGATCCGCCACCGACATGCGTTCAATCAACGCGGCGGGCAGGATGTCGCGATAGGCGCTTTGCCACACCGCCACTTGCACCTCGGCAATGGCATGAGCGTCAGAAAGCGTAGCGGAGCGCAGGGAAAAAGGCAGCGGCTGGGTCTGTGTCATGGCCGCTTTTTTAGCCCGCGGAATAGGACAAGCACCAGCCCCAAAAGCAACACCCCAAAAATCGCAAAGGGCGCGACCGCCGACCCCGCCTCGGGGCTGAACAGCACCGACCAGAGCAGTTTCAACCCAGCCCCAAGCGCGACAACGGCAAAGCCAAGCCACAGGGACCGCCGCCAAAAGGCCAAGGCCACCAGCCCAAAATAGACCGCAACTGCGAGAGCGCCCAACAGATTGGCCGTGGTCCACCCCGATTGCAAAAGCGCGCGTTCCATCGCCAGAAAGGCCAGAACATCCTCCCGTGGCGTCGCGGGGACAGGGAACCAGAACATCGACGTTACAATCGCCAGAACCGCCAAAATCACCCCCGGCAACCAGCGCCGCCACGCGAAATAACAATAGGGCAGCACCAAAACCGGGCGCGCGATCCACGACAGGGTGTTTTGATGGCGCGCAAAGGCCCAGTCGAAAAAGGTTGAATTTGTGAAAAACAGCCAAAGCACGACGACAAGCGCCGCCGTGCACACAATCGACAAAATGATAGTCCCGCGGGACATGGCGAACCTATGGTTTGGGCATGGCAGACGCGGGTCAAAGAGGGCACATCCCGCTTGATTATGTCAAGAAAGCGCAGCGGCACCGAAGCCGCACATGCATTTGACATGGTTTGTGGGGTTGCGTCAGTCCACCGAAGCTTTTAAGTAGCCCCATCGAACGACCCAAAGGCCTGATCCATGGAAAATGTCATCCTCGTCATCCACCTGATCCTAGCGCTTTGCCTGATTGGCATTGTGCTTTTGCAGCGCTCTGAGGGTGGCGGCCTTGGCATGGGCGGAGGCGGCGACGTCATGACCGGCCGCGCGGCGGCCACGGCCCTTGGCAAACTGACCTGGATCTTTGCGATCGGCTTTATCTGCACCTCCCTGACACTGACCGTTTTGGCGCGTCGGGATGCGGCCACCTCCTCTGTGATGGACGGTGTCGCAATCGAGGATGTGGCTCCGGCTGAGACCACCACACCGGCCTTGCCGTCGGGTGACAGCTTGTTGCCGCCCTCCGCGGATGCACCAATCGAAGCACCGCGCGCCGACTGATCCACCTAAACCTCAGGCTTTAACAATCCCTTGGGCGTTGAGCGGATTTCTCCCTCAACATGTTGCGGTTTGGTTGCGCGGGACGACCGAATCTGATATCGCTTAAATCCCGTGAACCGTGGTGTTTTTGGCCCCTCTACTGGACCGAAATCAAACACCGCGTCCGCATGAATTTTGGACTATCACGGGAGACACTCCAGCCCATGGCACGTTACGTTTTTATCACCGGCGGTGTTGTATCCTCGCTTGGCAAAGGCCTTGCCTCGGCCGCCCTCGGCGCGCTTTTGCAAGCCCGCGGTTATTCGGTCCGTCTGCGCAAACTTGACCCTTACCTCAACGTCGATCCGGGCACGATGAGCCCGTTTGAACACGGCGAAGTGTTTGTGACCGACGATGGGGCGGAGACCGATCTCGACCTTGGCCACTACGAACGCTTCACTGGCGTGGCGGCCCGCAGCACAGATTCGATTTCCTCTGGCCGCGTGTACACCAATGTTTTGGAAAAAGAGCGCCGTGGCGATTACCTTGGCAAGACCATTCAGGTGATCCCGCATGTCACCAATGAAATCAAAGACTTCCTTGAAATCGGCGATGATGAGGTCGATTTCATGCTTTGCGAGATCGGCGGCACCGTGGGCGACATCGAAGGCCTGCCCTTTTTCGAGGCCATCCGCCAATTCGCCCAGGATCGCCCGCGCGGCCAGTGTATTTTCATGCACCTGACGCTTCTGCCCTATATCACCGCCTCTGGCGAGTTGAAAACCAAACCGACCCAGCACTCGGTGAAAGAGCTGCGCACCATCGGCCTTCAGCCGAATGTGTTGGTCTGCCGCTCCGAGCATCCGATCCCGGAAAAAGAGCGCGAAAAAATCGCCCTGTTCTGTAACGTCCGCAAAGAGGACGTGATCGCGGCACCGGATTTGAAATCCATCTACGAAGCCCCTCTCGCCTATCACCGCGAAGGTCTGGACCAGGCCGTGCTGGATGCCTTTGGCATCGCGCCTGCGCCGAAACCCGACCTGACCGTGTGGCATGACGTGGCCGACCGGGTGTTCAACCCCGAAGGCGAAGTTAAAATCGCCATCGTCGGCAAATATGTCCAACTGGAAGACGCGTATAAATCCATCGCCGAAGCGCTGACCCATGGCGGCATGGCCAACCGGGTGCGCGTCAAGGTCGAATGGGTCGACGCCGAGATTTTCGAACGCGAAGACCCTGCCCCCTACCTCGAAGGCTTCCACGCCATTTTGGTTCCCGGCGGCTTTGGCGAGCGCGGCACCGAGGGCAAAATCAAAGCGGCGGAATTCGCCCGCACCCGCAAAATCCCCTATCTCGGCATCTGTCTTGGCATGCAATTGGCCGTCATTGAGGCCGCGCGTAATCTGGCGGGGATCGACACCGCCGGGTCCGAAGAGTTTGATCACGAAGCGGGCAAAAAACGGTTTGAACCGGTGGTCTACCACCTCAAAGAATGGGTGCAGGGCAACCATACCGTGCGCCGCAAAGCCGGTGACGACAAGGGCGGCACCATGCGCCTTGGCGCCTATAGCGCGACCTTGACCGAAGGCTCAAAAGTGGCCGAGATTTATGGCGGGACCGAGATCGAAGAACGCCACCGTCACCGCTATGAGGTCGACACGAAATACCGTGAGAAATTGCAAGACTGCGGCCTGATCTTTTCCGGCATGTCGCCTGACGGGCGCTTGCCCGAGATCGTCGAACTCAAAGACCATCCGTGGTACATCGGCGTTCAGTTCCACCCGGAATTGAAATCCAAACCCTTTGCCCCCGCGCCTTTGTTCCGCGACTTTGTGCGCGCTGCCAAAGAGATTTCGCGGCTGGTGTAAACCGTTCAAAAATCACAAAAAAGGCGCTCTTTGGGGCGCCTTTTTTCGTCTTTACCTTAGTCTTGAGCCGCCGGGAACGACGCCAAGGCCTGCGCCAGATCCACGCCCTGTTCGCCCGACGCCATCAGCCCCTCATAGGTGCCCTGACGGTCGGCGGACGATTTGTGCTGGTTGACCTTCCATTTGCCCTCCAACCGATCCACCCTGAACCGCAGCCCGATGATGCCGCGTTTGAGCGCCGCGAGATAGGGCACCGGCGCATCCGACATCGCCCAAGGCTCCGCCCGTCCCGCCTCATGGCGATGGGTCAAATCGCGCAGATGGGCATGAAGCTCCTCCGCGCCATTGAAACTTTCAAACACCCCATGGGCATGAACCACGATATAGGCCCAGGTCGGCACAACTTTGCCATCCACTTGTTTTGACGGGTAAAATGAGGGTGACACATAGGCTTGCGGCCCCTGAAACATCACCACGGAGCCCGCCCCCGCCAGTTTCCAATGCGGATTGGGCCGCGCCACATGGCTTTCCAATATGACCCGGCCGCCCTCTTCGCGCACGATCCACGGCAGGTGGCTGATCTCGATCCCGTCCGCCGTTGGCGTGATCAGCGCGCCAAAGGAAATCTCGGTCATCACATGAGCCAGCGTTGCGGGGTCGTTGATGGCGGAATTGTTCGGTGTGTACATGCGGGTGCATCCTCTTTGCCCCCGCCTAACATGCGCCTCCGCAGCTCGAAACAGAAATTTGGGGGATGGGCGCGAATCCGACGATCGGGCCTCAGGCCCGCAAATCTTTTGGGCTTTCCATCACGATGTAAGAGGTGATCGAGGCCACCTCCGGCACGGTGCCCAAGACTTCGGTATGAAAGCGTTTGTAGGCGGTCAAATCCGCCGTTTCGACCCGGAGCAAATATTCAAATACCCCGGCAATGTTGTGACATTCCTTGACCTCGGGGGCGTAGCGCATCGCCGCCTCAAAGCCCTTTTGCGCCGCCTTGTTGTGCACCGACAGGCCGACCGCGATATAGGCGGTGAAGCCCTGCCCGATCTGTGAGCGGTCGATGATGGCGCGGTAACCGCGAATGACGCCGCGCCGCTCCAACTCGCTCACCCGCCTCGACGTGGCCGAAGGTGACAGGCCGACACGCTCCGAGAGTTGTAGGTTGGTGAGGCGGCCATCACGCTCAAGCTCACGCAATATATTTTCGTCCATCCCATCCATATTCGTCATTCCGTGCAAAATAACCGCCATTCCTCACATCTTTGCACGGATATTGCGGCATCAAAAGACTAATCTGCCCGACATGGATATGACCCTTTTCATCGCCCTTCTGGCCTTCGCCTTTGTCTCCTCGGTCACGCCGGGGCCGAACAACCTGATGCTTCTGGCCTCGGGGGCCAATTTCGGCCTGCGCCGGACGGTGCCGCATATGTTCGGGGTCTCGCTGGGCCATAGTTTCATGGTGTTCATCGTCGGGCTTGGGCTGGCGCAGATGTTTCAGGCCTACCCACCGTTGCGCCAGATCATGTTGGTCGCCTCCGTCGCCTATATGAGCTGGCTGGCGTGGAAAATCGCCCATGCCAGCGCTCCCGAAGGGGGCAAAGTCGGCGGCAAGCCGTTGACGTTTTTTCAAGCGGCGGCGTTTCAATGGGTGAACCCGAAGGGTTGGATCATGGCGATCGGCGCGCAGACCAACTATGCGCAGGATGCCACATGGGGGGCCGCGCTCATGGTCGGTGTTGGCTTTGTGATCGTCAACTTTCCGGCGATCACGCTTTGGGCCTGGCTCGGTCAGGAAATGCGCCGTTTTTTGACCAACAGTCGCCGTTTGGCGGCGTTCAATTGGACAATGGCCGCGCTTTTGATGGCCTCTTTGATCCCAATCCTTTTCCATTAAGAAACCGTCATGTATGCGTGGTTAAAGGCACTTCAGAATTGCGACCCCAATCGCAACACAGTGCACAGACAGACGGAGTAGATGATGAGTTTTGACAAAGACGCCCAAGACTGGCTTGAGGCCGAACTGGCCGACACACTCGACGAAGAGTGGGAAATTGAGCTCGAAGATTCGATCCTGTCGCGCGAAATCAAAAAGATTTACCAAAAAGAGCATCCCGATATGCTCGAACGTGCGGTCTATTTCCGCGAATTGCTGCGGCTTCAGGCCGAATTGATCAAGCTGCATGATTGGGTCGAACAGACCGGACAAAAGGTCGTGGTCTTGTTTGAGGGCCGCGATTCGGCGGGCAAAGGCGGCGTGATCAAACGGATCACCCAGCGGCTGAACCCGCGCGTCGTGCGTGTCGTTGCCCTACCCGCGCCGTCCAATCGCGAAAAAAGCCAATGGTATTTCCAACGCTATGTGCCGCACCTGCCGGCGGCGGGCGAAATGGTGTTGTTTGACCGCTCTTGGTACAACCGTTCCGGCGTGGAGCGGGTGATGGGCTTTGCCGACGAGGATCAGGTCGAACAATTTTTCCAGGACGTTCCCGATTTTGAACGGATGCTGGTGCGCTCTGGCATCAAGGTGATCAAATATTGGTTCTCGATCACCGATGAAGAACAGCAAATGCGATTCCTGATGCGTATCCATGACCCGATGAAACAGTGGAAGTTGTCACCGATGGATTTGCAATCGCGCATCCGTTGGGAAGATTACACCAAGGCGAAAGAAGACACATTCGCCCGCACCAATATCCCCGAAGCGCCATGGTATATCGTTGAAGGCAATGACAAAAAACGCGCGCGGCTGAATTGCATCGACCATTTGCTGTCGCAGTTCAACTATCACGAAATGCCACATGAAGAGGTGCATTTGCCGGAGCGGGTTTACAACAAGACCTATGAACGCGCGGTGTTGCCGCCTGAGCTTTACGTGCCGAGCAAATACTAAGGCCGCTTCAGGCGGGGCGGTGTTAACGTTCTCGCGAGCCAAGGCCGGACCCGACGGTCCGGCCTTTCCCTTTTGTCAAAGGCATCCTATATCCGTTCCATGTTTGGTGATTTTCTCAAAACTCTGCTGCAACCCGCCCCGCCACGTCTTCAAGTGACAGACGCGCGGCGTGCTTTGGCGGCACTCTTGGTCCGTGTGGCCCGCGCTGACGGGCATTATGCGCCAGAGGAGGCCCAGCGGATCGAGAAAGTCCTGATCGAACGCTATGCCCTGTCGCCCTTTGAGGCGGCGAAACTGCGCGGCGAGGCCGAGGTGCTTGAAGACGAAGCCCCCGACACCGTGCGCTTTACCCGCGCCATCAAAGAGGCCGTGCCCTATGAGGACCGCGAAAGCGTGATCGAAGGGCTTTGGTCGGTGGTTTTGGCCGATGGCGTGCGCGACAGCGACGAAGATACGCTTTTGCGTTTGGTTGCGAATCTTTTGGGTGTGAACGACCGCGACAGCGCTTTGGCGCGCAAAAGGGTCGAGGCACGATTGGGCTAAGCCCAGCCATAAGGCCCAAAGCAAGCCCAAGCCCTAGGCGCGGGCCATACATATGATCAAAAAACAGGCGGAACGCTGCGGCACCCTGATGATCATTGTTGCATATGCTTAAGATTTCGCCCTAACTCTTGTTGATGTTGACCAAAGACTCAAAAACCGCACCCGCCACTCAGCCTCTTGAGGCAACTCCCGTGATCGAAATCCGGGATTTGCACAAATCCTATGGCGAGTTGGAGGTGCTCAAGGGCGTTTCACTGAGCGCCCCGCGCGGCCATGTGCTTTCACTCATTGGCTCGTCGGGCTCAGGCAAATCCACGTTGTTGCGCTGTGCCAACCTGTTGGAGGACAGCCAAAGCGGCGAGATCCTGTTTGAGGGTGAGCCGATCACATGGAAAGGCGAAGGCCTGCACCGGCGCCCCGCAGATCGCAAACAGGTGCTACGCATCCGCACCAACCTGTCGATGGTGTTTCAACAATTCAATCTTTGGGCCCATATGACAATTTTGGAAAACGTCATGGAGGCCCCCGTCACGGTCATGGGGCGCGACAAAAAAGAGGTCGAAGCCAGCGCGCGCGCCTATCTCGACAAGGTCGGCATTGGCGACAAATGTGACGTCTACCCGGCGCAGATGTCCGGCGGCCAACAACAACGCGCCGCAATCGCGCGCGCCTTGTGCATGGAACCGAAAGCCCTTTTGTTTGACGAACCGACCTCTGCCCTTGATCCCGAATTGGAACAAGAGGTGGTCAAGGTGATCAAGGCCCTGGCCGAAGAGGGCCGGACCATGATGATCGTCACCCATGACATGCGCATGGCGGCGGATATTTCCGATCATGTGGTGTTTTTGCACAAAGGGTTGATCGAAGAAGAGGGTCACCCGACCCAGCTTTTCAATCAGCCCAAATCCGAACGCCTGCAACAGTTTCTCAGCGCGACTGTGCCGGCCTAAACAAGCGCTACCAATGGGAGAATTTTCATGAAGACACTCGTCCTAACTGCTGCCGCATGTGCCCTGATGGCCGGCGCCGCCTCTGCTGAAACCATCCGTCTGGGCACCGAGGGCGCCTACCCTCCGTACAACTACATCGACGACAACGGCGAAGTGGCCGGTTTCGAACGTGTTCTGGGGGACGAGCTTTGCGCCCGCGCCGAGCTTGAGTGCGAATGGGTGACCAACGACTGGGATTCGATCATCCCGAACCTGCTCTCCGGCAACTACGATGCCATCATCGCCGGCATGTCCATCACCGAAGAGCGCATGGAAAAGATCGACTTTTCCCAAAACTACACACCGCCCTCCTACTCCGCCTATGCGGCTCTGAGCGAAGATGCGGATCTTGAAGGTGGCGTGATTGCAGCGCAGGCCTCCACCATCCAGTCGCAGCACATTGTCGACAGCGGCGCGACCCTGCTTGAATACCCGTCCTTCG
>ERZ1673962.276-NODE-276-length-40931-cov-55.725634_pt1 | contig 40931 bp, 30 predicted proteins | sample MGYA00580188_ERZ1673962 | MGnify/ENA primary metagenome ERZ1673962 (study PRJEB41334, sample SAMN05608104) | rock metagenome | biome: terrestrial subsurface; feature: shale formation; material: shale | place: USA: Pennsylvania ... | reverse complement strand
CCTCGTCGCAGCATTCCAGCTGCTTGTCCATGTTCTCCTTGATCATCTGCATCGGGACGTGGCCGGGGCCCTCGATCATGCACTGGACGTCGTGCTTCCAGGCGATCTTGGTCAGCTCGCCCAGGGTTTCCAATTCGCCGAACTGCGCGGCGTCGTTGGCGTCGGCGATCGATCCCGGACGCAGGCCATCACCCAGCGAGAAGCTGACGTCGTAGGCCTTCATGATTTCGCAGATTTCCTCGAAGTGGGTGTAGAGGAAATTCTCCTGGTGATGCGCCAGGCACCACTTGGCCATGATCGAGCCGCCGCGCGAGACGATCCCGGTGACGCGCTTGGCGGTCAGCGGCACATAGCGCAGCAAGACGCCGGCATGGATGGTGAAGTAGTCCACGCCCTGCTCGGCCTGCTCGATCAGGGTGTCGCGGAACAGCTCCCAGGTCAGGTCTTCGGCGATGCCGCCGACCTTCTCCAGCGCCTGGTAGATCGGCACCGTGCCGATCGGCACCGGCGAGTTGCGGATGATCCACTCGCGGGTTTCGTGGATGTGCTTGCCGGTGGACAGGTCCATCACCGTGTCCGAGCCCCAGCGGATGCCCCAGGTCAGCTTGGCCACTTCTTCCTCGATGGAGGAGCCCAGCGCCGAGTTGCCGATGTTGCCGTTGATCTTCACCAGGAAGTTGCGGCCGATGATCATCGGCTCCAGCTCCACGTGGTTGATGTTGGCCGGGATGATGGCGCGGCCGCGGGCGACTTCGCTGCGGACGAACTCCGGGGTGATTTCCTTGGGAATCGACGCACCAAAGCTTTGGCCCTGATGCTGGGCACTCAGCAGGCCGGCCTCGCGGGCTTCGGCGAGCTTCATGTTCTCGCGGATGGCGACGTACTCCATCTCCGGCGTGATGATGCCCTTCTTCGCGTAGTGCATCTGGCTGACGTTGTGCCCGGCCTTGGCGCGGCGCGGATTGCGCACGTGGGCGAAGCGCATGGCGGCCAGTTCGGCGTCGTTCAGCCGGCGGTTGCCGAATTCGGAGGACAGGCCCGGCAGCTTCTCGGTGTCGCCGCGCTCTTCGATCCAGGCGCTGCGCACGTCGGCCAGGCCCTTGCGCACATCGATCGTGACGTTCGGGTCGGTGTAGGGTCCGGAGGTGTCGTAGACAGTGACCGGCGCGTTGATCTCGCCACCAAAGGCGGTGGGCGTCACGTCCAGGCTGATCTCGCGCATCGGCACGCGGATATCGGGCCGCGAACCCTGCACGTAGACCTTCTGCGAACGCGGGAAGGGTTGAATGGATTGCTGGTCGACCTGGGCGCTTTCGCTCAGATTCTTGTTGCTTTGCACGCTCATCGGCTTCTCCTGGGAAATGTCGGAGCGAACCTGAGCAACACGGCGGATCAAGGGCACAGGGGGCCGCGGTGGCGGCGAGAGGCTCGCCGGTACCGCGGGCGAGGACATCTTGTTCCCTACGCAGGCCTTAACCTGATCAGGTTCAACGGGATCCGGAACTGTCCGATCTCAGCCCATGGCTCTGGGCACCCCGACAAGAACGAACCCGAGTCTAGAGCAGAGCGTTGGCGAATGCCATCGGCAACCGGCCAGGCGTCCGACCAGCGGGTCACAATCAGTCCGACGAACCACCGCGATGACCGCTTGCCAGCCCCGCAACGACGCCTGTTGCACGCGCCTTGACCCTCCAACACCTGCCGCTTAGCCTTCAGCGCTACGCCCACCCGAGGATGGACCCATGTTTCGCAAACTTCCCCTGGCCCTCGCCCTGGCCGCATTGACCAGCGGAGCGGCTCTGGCCGCGCCCGAGGCGCCCCTGGCCAGCCGGACGGACCTGATCAGCGTCTACCAGCAGGCGGTCAACAACAATGCCGATCTCGCCGCGGCCCGCGCGCAGTTCCGTGCCACCCAGGAAGTCGTTCCGCAGGCACGCGCCGGCCTCCTGCCGAACCTGAGCGCCGGCGCCGAGCTCAGCGATACCGAAACGGACGTGGACACCAGCCTGGGCAACCGCAACCTCTCGCGCAGTGGCACGACCTACCAGGCCGTGCTCAGCCAGCCGCTGTTCCGCGCCGACCGCTGGTTCCAGCTGCAAGCGGCGCAGGCGCTGAGCGAGCAGGCCGCCCTGCAGTACTCGGTGGCCGAGCAGGATTTGGTGCTGCAGAGCGCCCAGGCCTATTTTTCGGTGCTGCGCGCGCAGGACAACCTGGCGGCGATCAAGGCCGAAGAGGCCGCCTTCAAGCGCCAGCTGGACCAGGCCAATGAGCGTTTCGACGTCGGCCTGTCGGACCGCACGGATGTCCTCGAAGCCCAGGCCGGCTACGACACCGCGCGCGCCAACCGGATGATCGCCCAGCGCCAGGTCGACGATGCCTTCCAGGCGCTGTTCACCCTGACCAACCGCGAATACCTGGCACTCGAAGGCATCGAGCATGGCCTGCCCGTGCTGCCGCCGGTGCCGAACGATGCCCGCGCCTGGGTCGATACCGCCACCCGGCAGAACCTCAACCTGCTGGCCGCCAACCATGCCGTCGACGCCTCCGAGCAGACGCTCCGCCAGCGTCGCGCCGGTCATGCGCCCACGCTGGATGCCGTGGCCTCCTATCGCAAGGGTGACAACGACGCCCTCGGGTTCGCCAACAGCGGGATGGCCGACGCACTGCCCGGTTTCCCCCGCTACAACGGTGACGTCGAGCAGCGCAGCATCGGCCTGCAGCTGAACATACCGCTCTATACCGGCGGCCTGACCAGCTCCCAGACCCGCGAGGCCTACTACCGGCTCGACCAGACCGAACAACAGCGCGAAAGCCTGCGCCGCCAGGTGGTCGAGGCCACGCGCAACCTGCACCGGGCGGTGAACACCGACATCGAGCAGGTCCAGGCACGGCGGCAGTCGATCATCTCCAACCAGAGCGCGCTGGAGGCAACGGAGATCGGCTACCAGGTCGGCACCCGTAACATCGTCGATGTGCTCGACACCCAGCGCCGCCTGTATGCGGCGGTACGCAACTACAACGACGCGCGTTACGACTACATTCTCGATACGCTTCGCCTGAAGCAGGCCGCCGGCACCCTCAGCCCGGACGACCTCGCCGAGCTGTCGGGCTACCTCAAGGCGGACTACGACCCGGATCAGGACTTCCTGCCCCCGGATCTGTCGCAGAGCGTCGGCCAGCCGGTGCGGGTCGATTATTGAGACAGGGTCTGCGAAGGCTCGCTTGAGCCATGATCGGGTGGGCTTCAGCTCACCCGACCTCTCCGAGCGCCCCGCCGCTCACAGGCGCGTTCACCCGCCAGGCCGCTACCGGCCAAGCAAGCGCTCGAGTCCCGCCAACAGCCGTTGCAGCGCGCCCTGGTTGGCCTTGAGCACGCGCAACCCGGCGTCACGCATGCCTTGCGCGACCGCCGCATCGCACCAGAGCTCGCCAACCGTCCTCGCCAGCTGATCGGCATCCGCCACTTCGCGCAGCGCACCGGCCTCGCGCAGTTGCGCTGCGATCTCGAGGAAGTTGAACAGGTGCGGCCCGCTGAGCACCGGCTTGCCCAGCGCCGCCGGTTCCAGCAGGTTGTGCCCCCCGTTGGGCACCAGGCTGCCACCGACGAACGCCACGTCGGCAAGCGCAAACAGAAACAGCAGCTCGCCCATGGTGTCCCCGACCAGTACCTGCGTTTCGCCCTGAACCGCTTCGCCGGTCGAGCGCCGAACCACGCTCAGGCCTTCGCGGCGGCAGAGTTCGAACACCGAGGCGAAGCGCTCCGGATGCCGCGGCACCAGGATCAGCAGGGCGTCAGGGTGCGCCGCGAGCAGGGTGCGATGCGCGGCGAGCACGATTTCGTCCTCGCCCTGGTGAGTGCTCGCCGCTATCCAGACCGGGCGATGCTGCGCCTGCCATTGCCCACGCAGTTGCTCGGCCCGCTGCGGCAGCGCCGGGTCGATGCTCAGGTCGAATTTGATCGAGCCGGTGACCTGCACACATGCGCTGCGGGCGCCAAGCCGGCGAAAGCGCTCGGCCTCGGCTTCGGTCTGCACCGCGATCAGCGCCAGTTCACCGAGCATTGGCGCGGTCAGCCCGGAAAAGCGTGCATAACCGCGCGCAGAACGCTCGGACAGGCGGGCGTTGGCCAGCGCCACTGGAATGCCGCGCTGCGCACACTGATGAATGTGGTTCGGCCAAAGTTCGGTTTCCATCACCACCGCGAGCCGCGGACGGGCCCGCTCGATGAACCGCGCCGCGGCCCAGGGCAAGTCGTAGGGCAGATAGCAATGCTGCACGCTGTCGCCAAACAGCGCACGGATGCGCTCGGAACCGGTCGGCGTCATGCAGGTGACGGTGATCGGCAGTTGCGGATGGCGCGCCATCAGCTGGCGAATCATCGGTGCCGCGGCAATGCTCTCGCCCACCGACACGGCATGCACCCAGATGCCGCCGGGACGCAACGCCGGCAGCCCGAGCGCGAAGCGTTCACCGATGCGCTGCCGATAGGCCGGCGCACGGCGTCCGCGCCAGAACAGACGCAGCAGGATCAGGGGCAAGCCGAGGTGGAACAGCAGCGTATAGAGGGTGCGATTCATGGGCGCGGAGCTTAACAAGCCGCCTGGCTGCGAGCCACAGCCGCTGCCGGGCGAACTTGTCAGCGGGAGCACGACCGAACGATATGCCCTCGTCACCAACAGGATTGCGTCATGTCCGGCTACCTCTACCTGGCTATCGCCATCTGCGCCGAAGTTGTCGCCACCACCTCGATGAAAGCTCTGGCTGGCTTCAGCCGCCCTCTGCCCTTGCTGCTGGTGGTCACCGGCTACGGCCTGTCGTTCTGGATGCTTGCCCTGGTGGTTCGCACCATCCCGGTGGGCATCGCCTATGCCATCTGGGCCGGGCTCGGCATCGTACTGGTCAGCATCGCGGCGGCGATCCTCTATCGCCAGCACCTGGACCTGCCGGCCGTGCTGGGCATGGCGCTGATCATCGCCGGCGTGGTGGTCATCCAGTTGTTCTCCGGCAGCACCGGCCACTAAGCTGCTGGCGGACTGCAGTTATACTGCGCGACCGGTTTCTCCAGATGAGGTCTGCACATGCCCGAATCCCTCAGCACCGACGTCCTGATCGTTGGCGGCGGCGTCGCCGGCCTCTGGCTCAACGCACGCCTGCGCCGGCAGGGCTTTGCGACGCTGCTGGTCGACAAGGGAACGCTGGGCGGCGGGCAGAGCGTGAAATCCCAGGGCATCATTCACGGCGGCACCAAGTACGCATTGCACGGAGCGCTGACCGGCGCCTCGGAAGCCATTGCCGATATGCCGCGGCGCTGGCGCGAAGCGCTCGACGGCACCGGCGAGCTGGACCTCTCCGGCGTGCGCCTGCTGTCCGACGCGCATTACCTGTGGTCGCCAGGCACCCTGGCCGGCAACCTCACCAGCTTCTTCGCCAGCAAGGCCGTGCGCTCGCGGGTCGGTCAGGTCAAGGGGGACGAGCTGCCGCCTGCGCTGCAGCATCCGCGCTTCAAGGGCAAGGTCTACCGCCTTGCCGAGCTGGTTCTCGACGTGCCCAGCCTGATCGCCCGCCTGGCCGAACTCGCCGGGCCCAGCCTGCTGGCTGCCGAGCGGATCGAACCGCTGCGCGAGGGCGACGAACTGGTCGGTCTGCGAGTCGATGGCCGTGACATCCGCGCGCAGCGCATCGTCTTCAGCGCCGGCGGCGGCACGGCCGAGCTGCTCGGCGCGCTCGGCCTGCAGCAACCGGCGATGCAGCGCCGGCCGCTGCACATGGTGCTGGTCAAGGCGCCGACCCTCAAGCCGCTCTATGCCCACTGCCTGGGCGGCGGGCCGAAGCCGCGCATTACCGTCACCAGCCATCCCACCGAGGACGGTCAGTGGCTGTGGTACCTGGGCGGCGAACTTGCCGAAGCGGCGGGCGTTGCACGCGACGAGGCGAGCCAGATCGCCGTGGCGAAGAAGGAACTCGCCGAGCTGGTGCCCTGGCTAGACCTCTCCGAGGCGCAGTGGGCGACCCTGCGCATCGACCGCGCGGAACCGGCACAATCCAGCCAGGCGCGACCGGACAACGCCTTTCTCGCCGAACTGGGCCGCCTGCTGGTGGGCTGGCCGACCAAGCTCGCCCTCTCGCCGGACTTCGCCGATCGCGTCGAGGCGGCGCTGGCCCGTGACGGCATCCGCCCCGCCGCGCATGCCGCACTGCCGGCCCTGCCCCGTCCGCCGATCACCGGGCCGTTCTGGGAGGGTTTGCTGTGACGATGCCAAGCCTGCATGGGCTGCTCCGGCCGCTGGGCAGCACCGGCCTGCTGGTATCGCCACTCGGCCTCGGCACCGTCAAGCTCGGCCGCGATCAGGGCGTGAAGTACCCCAGCGGCTTCCGCATTCCGGACGATACCGAGGCGGCCGCGCTGCTCGACCAGGCCCGGGCGCTCGGCATCAACCTGATCGACACCGCACCGGCCTATGGTCGCAGCGAGGAGCGTCTCGGCCCGCTGCTCGCCGGGCAGCGTGACGCCTGGGTCATCGTCAGCAAGGTCGGTGAAGAATTCGAGGATGGTCAGTCCCGCTTCGATTTTTCCCCCGCCCATACGCGACGCTCGGTAGAGCGCAGCCTGCAACGCCTGCAGACCGATCGCCTGGAGCTAGTACTGGTGCATTCCGATGGCCACGACGTCGAGGTTCTGCGCGACAGCGGCGTCTACGAGACCCTTGCCGAACTCAAGCGCGAGGGCAAGATTCTCGCCTTCGGCCTGTCCGGCAAAACGGTCGAGGGTGGCCTGCTCGCCTTGGCCGCCGGCGACTGCGCCATGGTCACCTACAACCTCAACGAGCAAAGCGAGCGTCCGGTACTGGACTATGCTGCGGCGCACGGCAAGGGCATTCTGATCAAGAAGGCGCTGGCCAGCGGGCATGCCTGCCTGGCACCGGGCGAAGACCCGGTGCGCAAGAGTTTCGAGCTGATTTTCGGCCACCCTGGCACGACCAGCGCCATCATCGGCACGATCAATCCCGTGCACCTGGCACACAACGTCCGCACCGCCGCCGCGGTGCTGGCTCAAAGCAAGAACTGACGCCGCCTTGCGGCCGCCCGCGACGAGGTAATCGCCGATGCCGCAGACCCTGGTCCGCAAGAACCCCACCACCTTCAAGACGCTGCCACTGTTCGTCGAAGCCGGCCCCGAAGGGCTGAGCTACCAAAGCATCGGCCGGGCGCTCAATTTCAGCGAAGTGCTGCAGCGCAGACGCCCGATCGAAATTGCCGATCCGCTGCATTTTGCCGGCGAACTGGCCAACCTCGGCGTGTCGGTGCGCCTGACGCTGCGCTGGCAGGGCCAGGCGTTCTGGGTACTGGTGCGGCAACGGCGCGAGGACCGCGGCGACGTGGTCCTCAAGCTGATTTCCGGCTACGTACCGGCACACGAGGTGAATCTGCCGCTGCTGACTGCCGTGCAGGAGATCGCCGAGGAATGCCTGCTGGAGACGCCGTCCGGCTGGCTCGCCGGGCGCTTCGCCGATACCTGGCTGCCGACCCCCTACGATACGGCGCTGGACTACCTCGACAGCGAGCACTTTCGGCTCGCCCCGCTCACTGGCGCCGCGCGCCCGGTGCGCTGCGGCAACCAGCCGCTGGTGGAGAGGCCGCGCGCCTACGTGCACCTGCCGACCGCTTCGCTGCAGCTGGTCTATGACATGTGCCTGGACATCCCCGACAGCGCCGCGCAGCTGAGCCTCTACCACGTCGACGAACGCCTCGAGGAGGGACAGCTGGTCGCCCGCCTGGATCGCCAGCAACCGGACCTCTATCTGCTGCCGCTGCAGCAGGGGCAGCCGCAGCGGCGCTTGCTGCAGCTGCAAGGCGGCCAGCTGCTGCCGGTCGACACGCGCGAACTCTGGCTTTCGGAAAGTTTCGCCAGACCGGACGGCTGGCTGGTGCGCGAAGAGCGGATTCGCTGGGAGGACTGGTGGGCCGCCAAGCCCGTCGACGCGACGGCCTGACGACCCGGTGCGGCCTCAAGCCTTGCGGATCTTGTCGACGATGGCGGTGGTCGAGCTGTTCTCGACCAGGCCGAGCACGCGCACTTCACCGCCATAGGCCTTGACGAGCTCGGCACCGACTACCTGGTCGACGCCATAGTCACCACCTTTGACCAGCACATCGGGGCGGACCTGGCCGAGCAGCCGCTCCGGGGTGTCTTCGGCGAAACAGACCACCCAGTCCACCGCGCCGAGACCGGCCAGCACCGCCATGCGCCGATCCACCGAGTTGATCGGCCGACCGGGGCCCTTGAGCCGGCTCACCGAGGCGTCGTCGTTGACCGCTACGACCAGCCGGTCGCCCTGCGCGCGCGCCTGCTCGAGGTAGGTCACATGGCCGGCATGCAGAATGTCGAAGCAACCGTTGGTGAACACGATCTTCTCGCCTTGCGCGCGCGCGTCCTCGACCGCCGTCAGCAGCTGTTCGACGCTCATCACGCCGCGCTCGGAGCCTTCTTCGCGCTGCACGGCGCGGCGCAGCTCCGGTGCGCTGATGCAGGCGGTCCCCAGCTTGCCGACGACGATGCCTGCGGCCAGATTCGACAGCGCGACGGCGCGCGGCAACGCCTCACCGGCAGCCAGCGCGGCCGCCAGGGTGGAGATGACGGTGTCGCCGGCGCCGGTGACATCGAATACCTCGCGGGCACGCGCCGGCAGGTGCAGCGGCGAATGCTCGGGGCGCAGCAGGGTCATGCCATGTTCGCCACGGGTCACCAGCAGCGCGCCGAGGTCGAGCTCGCGCATCAGCGCGCCACCCCTGGCCACCAACTCGGCCTCGTCGGCGCAGGGGCCGACGATCGCCTCGAACTCGCCAAGGTTGGGGGTGATCAGCGAGGCCCCCCGATAGATCTCGAAGTCCTTGCCCTTGGGGTCGGCCAGCACCGGGATGTTGCGCTTGCGCGCGGCCTGGATCAGCGCCTGGTGATTCTTCAGCGCACCCTTGCCGTAGTCGGAGAGCACCAGCACCTTCACGCCGTCGAGCAGTGTCTCGACTTCGGCCAGGATCGCCGCCGCGTCGGTCTCGAAGGGCTCCTCGAAGTCCATGCGCAGCAGTTGCTGGTGACGGCTCATGACCCGCAGCTTGACGATGGTCGGCTGATGTTCGATGCGCTGGAAATGCGCCTGCACGCCGGCCGCCGCCAGGCTGTCGGCCAGGCTCTGCCGCGCCTCGTCCTCGCCCGTCACGCCGACCAGCGCCACCGGGGCACCGAGGGCCGCGATGTTCAACGCCACGTTGGCTGCGCCGCCTGGGCGATCCTCGATCTGCTCGACCTTGACCACCGGCACCGGTGCCTCCGGTGAAATCCGCGAGGTCGCGCCATGCCAGTAACGATCGAGCATGACGTCCCCCACCACCAGAACGGGGGCTTGGTCGAAACGGGGCATGGACAACTTCATGAAGGGCTCCGGCGGGCAGGAAAAAACGGCGGGATCATAGCACGCGACCGAGCGGCGACCCGGCTACAGGTCGCGCACCCAGAACAGCTCATGCCGGCGTACGCCCTTGCGGAAGAACTCGTCATCGCCGGTCGCGGGCCAGCGACGGCCAGCCAGCACATGCTGGATCAGGCGACGCAGCCGCTTCTTGAAGGGTAGCGGCCCCTGCAGATCATGCTGCATCGCCAGGGCCATGGCCTTGTCCAGCCGCGTCGCGGAGTCCAGCGTCGGGCTCCACAGGCGGTCGGCCGGCAGCGCCTCGATCGCCGGAGGCAGGGCGACCCCGCCTTCGGCCGGCCCCATCGGCCAGCGGTCGTTGTCATGCAGATGATTGGCGTAGAGCAGCAAGGTCTCGGGCATCCACTCGCCCTCCTCGATCGCCTGGCAGACGGCCTGGGTCGCCGCGACATGATCGGCGTGCGGGTCGAGTTCGGGGTGCGGCGTGATGACCACTTCCGGGCGGAAGTGGGCCAGCAGCGTTCGCAGGTCAGCCTGCAGGTTCCGCCAGGTCGGCTGGCCGTCCTCGTCGCCGGGCAGGCGCAACGGATTGGCTTGGCGCACGCTGCGGATGTCGGTCTCGCCCGATTCTCGCGAACCGATGGCGCGCTCCGGCTCGGCCGCCATGGCCGGCAACTGCAGGCAGTAGTAGCCAAGCTGCACGCAGCGCTGCTGCGCCACGCCGCCCCAAAGCGGTACAGCCAGGCTGTCCCAGCTGCGCAGGCGGCCCTTGAGGCGTGCCGCCGCCGCCGCATCGAGCCCGAGGCGACGGTACCGACCGGCCTCGATCTCCCCTTGGGTCAGGGTAACGATCGCCACCTCGCTGGCCCTGCTGTAGAGCCCGAACGCCGCCAGCTCGGCATCATCGGCGTGCGGCGCGACGATCAGCAGCCGACGTGCGGCATAGTCCGGGTTGGTCATCGCATGCAGGATCACCTCGGGCTCGATGCGGCAATGACGAGTGCCGATGCGCAGGCTGCCGTCGCGCAGGGCCTGCTGCTGGCCGGACAGGTTCAGGTAACGCCGGCCGCGCACGCCGCGCTCGAAGTCCTGGCGGTCATCACCGACCAGCACGTAAGGGTCGCGCAGACGCCCGAGCCAGCTCGAACGCAACCGCACCTCCAGCACCAGGGTATCGGCCTCGGGCAGCGTCTCGCCCAGCCGCAGGCGGCCCTGCTCGATCCGGCCGGAGAGCTGCGGGGTGCCCGCGGGAAACGCATAGCGATAATCATCGCAGGGCCGATAGAACAGGTGGTCGGCAAACCAGGCTTCGTGCGCGACCCAGAGCAGCACCAGCAGCACGGGCACCAACCAGACGCTGACCGCCACCCCGACCACCAGCAGCCCCGCGAGTGCGGCCAGCAAGGTGATGCGCTTGTTGCGCCGATGCTGCCTGAGCAGTTGCTGTTTGCGTGACACCATGCTTACACCTGATAGACCGGCACGCGGTTGCACCAGCGGTCCTTGTATTCGCGATCGGCACGGCCGAAGGAATAGCGCAAGGGCTTGCCCAAGGCCCGCGCCTCGGCCCAGGCCTCTTGGGTATTGACGAAGCTGAGCACGCTGCCGGGGCTGAAATCGCGCTGCCCTGGATCGACGCCACCGTTGATGTACTCGATCGACACCCAGTTCGGCGACTCGACGCGGTAAAGGATCTGAATGGCGATCGGCTGATCCTCGAGCAACACCACCGAGCCCACCATGAATTCACGCAGCAGCTCGAAAACCCTTTCCAGATGCCCCTTGCCGGGCGCCTCGAAGTTCCAGCGGCGCTGAAACAGATCGGCATAGATGCTCGCCTGCTCGGCAGGGCTGAACGCCTGCATCGGCCGCAGCACGCCGCCGGCCTCCTCCAGCAGGCGCTGCTCGCGGCGCTGGTTGTAGCGGAACTTCTTGGAGTATTCCTCTGGCTCCCGGGCCAGGGCGAGGCCTTCGGGCTGCTCGCGTAGTGCGGCGATGCGCCCGACGTTGAGCGAAGACACATAGCGCAGGCGCTGGCGCACCGGCACGCAGGCCGTGTCCGCGATCGGCAGGATGACTTCGGCATTGCCCAGATCGAACAGCCCGCGCTTGCCGCTCTTTTTCAGCACATCCTTGGCCAGCGCCAGATGCCGGCCCCAGCAGGGCACGGCAGCCACCAGCTCGCCGCCCTGCTCCCAGCCCAGATAACGCACCGGAATACCGGCCAGAGCGGCCAACCGTTCGATGACGTCCGGATGGGTGGCCACACTGCCGCCAAAGCGCTGCCAGATGGAACGGTAGGTCGGCGCATCGATCACCTGCCAGCCGCGCTCGCGCCAGCTCCGCAGAAACCCAAGCATCACACGCCAGTCTCCGCCACGGGTGGCTCGTCCTTGAACTGGGTGGCATGCAAGCGCGCATAGGCGCCGTTGGCCGCCAGCAACTCGGCATGACTACCACGTTCGACGATGCGGCCCTGCTCCATCACCAGGATCAGATCGGCCTTCTCGATGGTCGACAGCCGGTGCGCGATCACCAACGTGGTCCGGCCTTTCATGACCTCATCGAGCGCCGCCTGGATATGCCGCTCGGACTCGGTATCGAGCGCCGAGGTCGCCTCGTCGAGGATCAGCACCGGTGCGTTCTTCAGCAGCGCGCGCGCAATCGCCAGGCGCTGGCGCTGGCCGCCCGAGAGCAACACGCCGTTCTCGCCGACGAGCGTGTCGTAGCCCTGCGGCATCTGTTCGATGAACTCGTCGGCATAGGCCGCACGCGCGGCCTCGCGAATGTCCTCGAGCGGCGCGCCAGCGAGGTCGCCATAGGCGATGTTGTTGGCCACCGTATCGTTGAACAGGGTCACCTGCTGCGTCACCAGCGCAATGTGCCGGCGCAGGTTGCGCAGCGTATAGGCCTCGACGTCCTCGCCATCGAGCAGGATTTGCCCGGCCTCGTGGTGGTAGAAGCGAGGGATCAGGTTCGCCAGCGTCGACTTGCCACTGCCCGAACGCCCGACCAGCGCCACCATCTGCCCCGGTTCGGCGGTAAAGCTGATGCCCTTGAGCACCTGCTTGTCGGTCTGCGGATAGACGAAGCTCAAATCCCGCACTTCCAGACGGCCGCAGACCCGCTCGCGCTCGAGCGTGCCCGTATCGACCTCGGGGACCTCGTCGAGCTGCTCGAAGATGCTCTCGGCTCCGGCGACCCCCTTCTGAATGGTGGAGCTGACCTCCGATAGCTGGCGAATCGGCTTGGGCAAGAGGCCCGCCAGCGTGATGTAGGCCACCAGATCGCCCGCCGAGGCATCGCCGCGCAGCAGCAGCACCAGGAACATCAGCATGGCCATGGCGCTGTAGATCACCAATTGCAGCGACGGCGTGTAGACCGCGTTGGTCTTGACCATGCGCAGTTGCTTGGCCGTGTTCTCATTGCTGGCGGCAAGAAAACGGCTCTGCTCGTAGGTTTCCCCGCCGAAGCTGCGCACCACCCGATAACCCTGGATCGTCTCGGAAGCGACATGCGTGACGTCGCCCATGGCCGTCTGGATCTTCTTGCTCTGCTTGCGAAACTTGCGGCTCGCGCTGGAGACCATCACCCCGATAACCGGCAGGATCGCGACCATCACCAGAGTCAGCTTCCAGTTCATCCACAGCAGCGTGGCGAACAGGAAGATCACCGTCATGCCCTCGCGCACCACGACCTTGATCGCATCGGTCGCCGCCCCCGTGACCATCGTCACGTTGTAGGTAATGCGAGAAATCAGGTGACCCGAGTTGTGGCTGTCGAAGTAACGATTGGGCAATGTCAGCAGGTTGTTGAACAGCGCGACGCGCAGATCATGCACCAATCCCAGCGATACCTTCGCCAGGAAGAAATTGCCGAGGAACGATCCGACCCCCTGCAACAGCGCGATCAGGATGATCAGCAGCGGCACCGCCTGCAGCAGCTTCAGCTCAGCCAGCCACTGCACCTCCTGCAGATGCGGAACGCGGGCGAACAGACTGGCGTCCGGATTGTTCAGCCCGTCGACAAAGAACTTCAGCATGTAGCCGAGCATCGGCTGGGTGGAGGCGAAAAGCAGGAAGCCAAGCAGGCTCATCGCGAACAGCCCCCAGTAAGGGACCACATAGCGCAGCAACCGCAAATAGACCTTCACGCTCGATTGCTGGGTAGAATTGGCCATTCGGCAGCCCCATACGACTGGCTAGAGGAACAAGATGCGGATTGTAACAGCGCAGGAGTTGGAAAACTGGCTGGCGGAAGGCAAGGTACTCGAAAGGGACGCGCGGGGTCCCAAAGTTCTGGCGTTGGAAGACGGAAGCTTTCTAAAGATCTTCCATACTCGCCGACACCCTTTTCTGGCTCGCCTTTTCCCCTCGGCACAGCGGTTCGCCAGAAACCTTGCCGTGCTACACGACGCTGGCTTCAGTGCTCCTGAAATTCTGGAAACGTTCTGGCTTGACAAGCACGCAGGCCTGAGCGGCTGCCTATATCAACCTCTGCCTGGTGTCTCGATAGAAACCCTCTTTCGCGCCGAACCGGAACGGATCGATCAGCACTTGCCTGATTTAGCCGCGTTCATCAGAAGACTGCATAGCAAAGGCATCTATTTCCGGTCATTGCACATCGGCAATATCATCCTGCTCCCGAACGGTTCATTTGGCCTGATCGACGTCCTTGACTTGCACAAGAAGCGTAGACCTCTAAATGAAAGCCTCACAAGACGAAACTTTTGTCACTTACGCAATCATCTAAAAAGAAAAAAGCTTGAGCAGTTCCCCGTTGAACAGCTTCTCAAGCTTTATAGGAGCGCTTAGCGAAAAGACAAGAAGGCGATCATGCGCCGGGCAGGTCAACCACAGCATCACAACCGAAACGCTCTAGAACCCTCTTGTTTACGTAGGTGCCGGGGCAGGAAATATCTTTGTTCACCAAGGTCATCGCGCCGATTACCACATTGTCGGCAATGGAAATAACATCGCCGATGACACATGAATTAACGCAAAGGCTGACATTATCCCCAATAACTATCGATTCCTCCCCTACACCACCTTTTATGCCAACTGTACACCCTTGCCAAACCTTGAAATTCCTACCAATTTTAGAATAGGCGCTAATTACGATACCTGAGGTATGGGCAATCCATAAGCCTTCACCAACCGCTGCACCAAGCATGATCTCTAGGTTGTACTTCCGGCTAATTCGCTCGTTCAGCATCTTGGCGCGCCGTTTCAAGAAGCGGCCACCCTCTGCGTGAAGCACATAGGCGACGCGAAACCAGAACAAATAAGCATAGCGATTGCTTCTTTTGCATTTTTGCCTGATACGACGCCACGAAAACTGTTCTTGTTCGCCGCCCAATATTTCCAGGCACCAGTATCGCTTCATGCTATTCAACATCGACATCATTGAACCTCGGACCTCGTGCGCCCCGCTCCTGCGCACATGAGGATCGCCACCGGCAGCCAAAACACAATCCAGTACACTCCAGGGCGCAGAAAAATCACATAAAAGTTTGCAACAGAAACAACGATAACGAACACCATCAGCGCCAGGCCGAGCGAGGCGAAATTTTCCTCGGAACGATAGCGCCACCCGCCTAGCAGAAGAGCAGCCATCAAACCAAGAAGCAATACCAGGCCGGGAAATCCGTACTCGTAGAACATCTGAAGATAAAGGCTGTGGGCTTGGTTGAAACAGCGCTTAATTCCTTCGATGCAGATATTCGGATCGGCTCCGGCGCCAGCTCCCCACAACCAGAAGCTATCGATCTTCGACCACCACTGCCAGAATATTTGGTCTCTATAACTTGCGTCTATCCCACCCGCTTTCCCAAGAAAAAACAGCCCGAGAACGGCCAGAGGAATAACGACACACAGCAACACGCGAAACTGTCGCGCGGAAAGCGACACTGCAAGTAAAGTCATAACCGCAGCCAAGAGACCAAGCCAGACTCCCCGCGAATAGGTGAAATAGCAATATGCCGCTGCACCGATAAATGCAACCACGGACAATAGCCTGGTTCCACCCTTTTCGCGCAGTGACAAAAAAAGAGCCACAGTCGCAACCACTCCGAAGTACAGGGCGGACACGATAGGATTTTCGAAATCTGCCATTGCATGACCAGACCAGGAATCCAGCCTGAAGGCCCTGAAGCCGAACCCGCGATCGTCGATGAGCAGCGCCTGGTTCAGACTGAGCCATGCAAAAATGCCCGCCGTAACGACTACTGCCATAAGCAGAAACCGCCAGAGATTTCTGCTTTGCATGACCAGGCCGATAGCAAGTACATAGAGCCCCACGTAAAGGAGCAACCGCAGCCATCGCCAGGGCGTGCCTACGCTCCCCTCGTTGAATACGGCAACGAAGGCCACCCATGCACACAGCGTCACCAACAGGCCAAACGCATTCTTATTGAACGGCGGCCATGCTGACCTAAAGAAAACGAGTGCGATAAGTGCGGGCGCGAACAGCATTATGTTAGTGATGGTAGCGTAACGACTACCATCAGAAATAAAACAAAGTCCGGCCAACTGCAGGTACAACCCAATCGCAAGCACCAGCCGTACAAAAATCATCCCTTTTACCGCCGACTCCATACTTACTCCACCAAACTCTTGATTCGCTTAACGACGGCCGCATAATGTTCCCGCTTAGCCTCTTGCCAACGGCCCGGCACGCAATACTCATCACGCAGATAGCTGATGAATGCCTGCCGCAGCTCCTCGCTTACCCCCCAAGACGGCAGCGTTTCCAGCAACGCGAGACCTTCCTCGGCACTTCGCGCACTGGCTGCAATACCCTCGATCGCATAGAAAGCCTCCCCCAATACCAGCACGGGTTTTGCCAAGAGAATGCTTTCAAGGCCTACCGTCGAGTTGATCGTAACGACGCAATCGGCGTTTTCGATCAGCTCCTGCGTCGAGTTGCCGTTGGCGAAGATGACCTTGTCTGAAGCGCGCGTGGCGAGGTCCGGGTATTTCACACGGCTCGACGGATGTTCCTTCAGAACCACCACCCTTCCGCTGCGCTGCGCCACCAACTGGGCAAAGGAGAACAGCTCGCGCATGTCGCTTATCCAAGGCGAGAACAGTCTGATCTGCGTATCCCAGTCGTCTTGAAACGGGATGAAGATATAACTGCCCGGCAGCTCGACAGACTGGCTTTGACGCTTTGCCTGTCGTGGAACCAGGGTTACCGCTTGGACACCGCGAAGTCGATCGGGGTGTCGCCTTGCATAGCTTCGATAGAACTCAGGATCTCTAGGTACAGAGTTGCGATAATTCACACCACGTGGATCGAGGGTTGTGGTGCCCGGAAGGAGACCATTCTCGAAATACAGTTTCAGCACGCCCGCCTCGCACATGCTCGTGAAGAGCGCACAATAGCGGTGGCTGCCGTTCCACACCGCCACCGCGCCAGGCCGTTCCTTGCGCAATAGACGTCCGAAACGGAGCGCCATTACCAGCAACTCCAACCTAAGCAGAAGCCGATATACAGCACCGCGATAACGCCCTTTCTTCGCCCGCTCGGCACACTTCTCGAGAACTAGCCGACTCCACTCCACCTGATAGAACGCCCGACGCAGATCGAAGATCGATGGGAAGGGCAATGTCGAAGGCGTGACAACCGTTCCGGTCAACTCGGACTGTTCAAGAACGGCGCTGAAGTACTTGATCTGGTGCTTAGCCAAGCCGAGAAAAACAACTTTCATAAATTTAAGTATTGATATCCGGGGGCGGAGCAGACAAATGCAAACCAGGGAGCTCCGAGCCATTCGCCGCCTGTCGCACGCTATGCACTAGCGAATCAAGCGGCTTGTCGGCATGGGCTATGTGATAGTTCAGGAACTCGAACAAGCGCTCTTTCGCCTTTTCCGGCTGAGAAAGAACGCTTTCGACGCATGGCGCCAAATGGGCCTCGTCAACGCTTACGGGAAGCCCGTATCGCGCAACCGAAAAATAATCCTCGCCCTGCCCAAGCAGCACAAAAGGCACTCCGGCCCGAGCTACATCCAGGACGGCGTTGGTATAGCCGCACAGCACAAGATCGAAGCGCCCAGCGCACTGCTCAAGCGTCTCGTCTGTACCCAGAATCGTGATTCGCTCGGAACGAGCTGCATAATCCAACCAAGGTTTGCCATGTCCGCGAGGGTGAAGCTTTACCGAAAGCGCTGCATCTCGATGCTGCTCGAGCCACCTCAACACCCAGTTGCAATATTGCTGATAGGACTCAGTAGGCTCGTAATCGGGTCCCGAGCCGAGGAACAGCAAACGTGGCGTCCGTTGACTGCCTCTATCGACTAACACGGTTTTTTTTTGATCGGTCAGATAGTACGGCCCCGCAAAGACAGCGCAGCATTCACCAAAAGCCTCGCCAAGCGAAGAAAGATAGTCGTAGGAACTTCTGCCAAACATCAGGTAGTAGTCGTAGTCAAAATAGGCATAACGACTAGACTGCCCGGAGGGCACCGAATGTGCCATATGCATCACCCGCATACCCTCGGTGCGTAAGGCCTTGATGAAGCTTGGTACTATCCACCCGTTTCGCTCGGTCAGCACCACCTTGGCCCGATAACGTCGCAACAGAAACGCAGCGTGCGCAGCGTGCCAATACAACAGGAACGGGACTGACTTGGCGGGCCTGGCGAATTGCCGGGCACGAATCAGTACATCATCTGACTCTTCGATAAACTCCTCGACGTGGAGTCCGCTGGACCTCAACGCCTGCAGAAGGGCGGCTTTCCGACCTTGCTCATAGGACTTACGTGAAGGATGAATCAGCAGGACATCGCATGACGCTACCGGGACCCGGCGGCCAAGTGACAACAAGAGAACCAGCAGGCTCTTGCCTGCCAACCGGAAGCGTAGCCGCCAGGCCGCCACTCGCCCCTTTCCGCGACGCACCGGCTCGTTCAGCACGAAGTCACGCAGTTGGCGCAACGTCAGCTCCACGGAGCTTTTCACGCTCAGCGCTTTCCGCTCAGCCAAAGCCGTAGCGCTTTGCGTGTATAGGACGTCTTGAATATCACCCGCCAGTCAGTGCCGATCGCCTGGCGATACATGTCGCGCGCTTCGGAAAACCGCCCGGCGCTCAACAGACCGCGGAACAGCGAGAGGCAGCGCTGAGCCTTGAAGGGTCTACGCAACGATGCCATGGACGCAGGCACTCGCCCTTTGTCGAATACCTCCTCGACGACGGCAAGCCCAACTGCACAGTCCTGCTTGATGTCGTGCCGCATGCTGTCGTCGTGCTTGTAGATCAATGCCATCGGTGCGGCAAGAATCGTGCAGTCGAAGTTTGCCAGCGCTTGGCTGAAGACCGGAATGTCCTCGGCGTTACGAAAACTCTCGGGATAGGTCCCGAGCCGGAATACTCCGCGATGGATAGCGGACGCGCCATTGGCGAGCCCGATGGTCTTGTCCAGCAAATACCCTCGCAACCGCTCCAGACGATTTTCCGGTAGCGACGCTGGCAAATGCTTGCGGCGCTTTCCGTCGGGCCATACCGCCCAATGGCCGCCGATCACCATGCGTGTATTCGGATATTGCTTGAGATGCTCGCTCAGCAGCCTTATGGCGTCCGGCGCCAACTCGTCGTCGGCGTCCAGAAATACCAGATAGGTCCCTGCGGCCTCTGAAATACCGCGATTGCGCACGGAGGAAAGACCTCCGTTAGGCTTGCGGATCGCGCGAAAGCGTCCCGGATATCGGCCCTGTAGCTCGGCAAGCACGGCAGGTGTTTCGTCGGTAGAGCCGTCATCAATCACCAACAGCTCGCTGTCTTCGCTTAGCTGACTTATTACCGACTCGACTGCGCGTGGCAGGGTCTTCGCGTAGTTGTAGGCCGGGATGACCACGCTGATCAACAAGTCAGGCGTGCTCATACCAATCCATCCCATCCTTCACGACCAGCACATCCTCCATGATCAGGTATTGCAGGTCGGAGCCATAGAACATGTTCAGCGCATCGGTCGGCGAGCAGATCATCGGCTCGCCGCGGCGGTTGAGCGACGTGTTGAGCGAGACTCCATTGCCGGTGAGCTTTTCCAGTTCCAGCATCAGGTCGTACCAGCGCGGGTTGTGGCGGCGCTCCAGCACCTGGGCGCGGGAGGTGCCGTCCTCGTGGACCACCTCGCCAACACGATTCTTCCACTCTTCATTGACCTCGAAAGTGAAGGTCATGAACGGGCTCGGGTGGTCGACCTTGAGCATCTGCGGCGCCACGGTGTCGAGCATCGACGGGCAGAAGGGTCTCCAGCGCTCGCGGAACTTGATCTGCTCGTTGATGCGGTCGGCCACGCCCGGCACGCTCGGGCAGCCGATGATCGAACGGCCGCCAAGCGCGCGAGGGCCGAACTCCATGCGGCCCTGGAACCAGGCAACCGGATTGCCATCGACCATGATCCTGGCGATGCGCGCAGGGGTGTCGTCGATCTTCTTCCACACCGGCTTGTTGGGATGGCGCGCACAGGCTGCAATGACGTCCTCGTTGGAGTAGGACGGCCCGAGGTAGACGTGCTCCATCTTTTCCACGGGCACGCCGCGCGCGACGGAGACATAGGCCGCAGCGCCTACCGCGGTGCCGGCGTCGCCGGAAGCCGGCTGAACGAACAGCTCCTTGACCTCATCGCGCGCGATGATCTTCTGGTTCAGCTTGACGTTCAGCGCGCAGCCACCCGCGAAGGCGATCTTGCCGGTTTCACGGATGATGTCACCCAGGTAGTAGTCCATCATCTCCAGCGCCAGCTTCTCGAACAGCGCCTGCATGCTGGCGGCGTAGTGAATGTAGGGGTCGTCGGCGATGTCGCCCTCGCGCTTCGGGCCGAGCCACTCGATCAGCTTGGGCGAGAAGTAGTAGCCCTTGCCCTTCTCTTTATAGCGGCGGAAGCCAATGACGTTGGCGTAGTCGGTGTTGATCACCAGCTCGCCATTCTCGAACTTGGCCAGGCGCGAGAAATCGTACTTGGCAGCATCGCCGTAGGGCGCCATGCCCATGACCTTGAATTCGCCGTCGAGCATCTCGAAGCCAAGGTATTCGGTGATCGCGCCGTACAGCCCGCCCAGCGAATCCGGGTCGTAGAATTCCTTGATCTTGTGGATCCTGCCGTTCTCGCCCCAGCCGAAGAAGGTAGTGGCGTACTCGCCCTTGCCGTCGATACCCATGATCGCGGTCTTCTCGCTGAAGCCGGAGCAGTGGTAGGCGCTGGAGGCATGGGCCAGATGGTGCTCGACGGGCTCGATACGGACCTTCTTCAGATCGAAGCCGAGCTGCTGCAGGCACCACTGGATGCGCTTCTTGTAGCGATGGTAGCGGCGGTTGCCCATGAGAATCGCGTCTAGCGCGCGGTCCGGCGCGTACCAGTAACGCTTGGCGTAGTGCCAGCGGGCCTTCTCGAAGATGCTGATGGGCGCAAACGGAATCGCGACGACATCGACGTCGCCCGGTTTGATGCCCGCCTGCTCCAGGCAGAACTTGGCCGACTCGTAGGGCATGCGGTTCTTGGCATGCTTGTCACGCACGAAGCGCTCCTCTTCGACCGCGGCTATGAGCTTGCCGTCGATATAGAGCGCAGCGGAAGGGTCATGACTGAGAGCGCCGGACAAACCGAGAATCGTCAGTGCCACGGTATAGCCTCTTTTACGTGCGACAGCCAAAGGCTGTCGCGAAACAGATCGGACGCAGCCGACTCAGCGACCGCAAAGAAAGTGGCGAATTATAACGGCACCGGCAGCCGCGAGACATCACGACGAACGTAACTGCGCCAAAGCGATCCACCCCGATGGGCAGAGGATCGTCAAAGCCGCGGCAAGCGCTGATCGAGCAGGCGATACAGCTTCGACTCGACGGGCCAGTTGCGCAGCAGCCGCGCCCGATCCCGGGCGAAAGCGCGGGCGAAGCCGGCGCCGCTGTGGTGTTGCTGTACCGCATCGAGGTCGATCAGCGCCCAGCGCCCGTCTTCCCAGAACAGGTTGTGCCCCTTCAGATCACCATGGCTGACCTGTTCCCGGATCAGCGCCAGCAGCAGGCGTTCCAGGGCACGCAGCTCCGCTTCCGGCGGGTGATCCTCGACATAGGGCCGCCAGCGCGCGATGAGATCCTCGCCCTCGAGCAGCTCGGTCACGAGCCAGGCCGGCCCGCGCGCCCACAGCCAGCGCTGCTCCTTGACAGCCAGCAGGCGGGGCGTGGCAATGCCGAGCAGGTCCAGCCGATTGCCCTGCAGCCAGCTGTGCCAGGCGCGACTGGGGCGCCAGAAGCGCTTGAGCCAGTGCAGCGGGTTCTTGATGTTGTAGCGCTTGATCAGCAGCGGCCGGCCGGCCAGCGCGACTCGCGCCACCGTGGCCGCACCGCCGGTCTTGAAGATCTGCCCCTGCGCAATGAAGCGGTCCGGGTCGGCCAGGAGCTCCGCCAGACCAGAGGCCTCGTCGCGGCGCACCACCTGAGCGCCAAAGGGACCGATCTCCGCCTTGAACAGCGAGCAATCGCGCGCGAGCTTTTTCATGTAATCGCGCACCCGCCAGCGGCGTACCTCATGCACCTGATCGAGCAACGCATCAAGCGACAGCGCATGCTCGGCATTGGCGAGCAGGTAATGGGCCAGCAGGCTCTCGATGAAGGGTTCCAGCTCGGCCGGCAGCTGGGCGAAGAATACCCCCAGGTTCTGCAGGGCCTGGCCCGCGGACAGCGGCCGGCCAGGCGTCTCGGCCCGCACGCCGCCGCCGTCGACGATGAACAGGCGATCATGCTGGCGCAACAGGTTGTCCAGGTGCAGATCACTCTGCCAGAGCCCGCAGGCATGCATTCGGCCGATCAGGGTCAGCGCTTCGGCCAGTATCGCTTGCTGTGCCGGGCAAAGCGGCACCTCGCGCTCGACTTCACGCCAGGCGTCCCAGAGGCTGCAAGCATTTTCCAGGTATTCGAACAGCAGCCAGCCGCCCTCTTCGTCCTGCCAACCATCGGCGAGTACGCGCGGCGTCGGCAGGCCCTGCCCGACAAGCAGCCGCGCACCGTCACGCTCCCGCTCGAAGTGCCGCCGCGCCTTGTCGCCAACCATGAGCTTGGCAAGCACCTGCCGGTCGTTCCAGCGTGCGCGCCCGACATAGCGTTGACCGGGCAAGGTGCGCAGCCAGGACTCGATCGTCAGCGCGTCGCCGTCCGCCAGTTCGATACGACAGGGCAGCGTCGGGCAGCGCCCGGCATCGGCGAGCTGCGACAGGTTCATCGCCGCTCCTTGTCGCGCCGCCGTTCAATCAGCTGCGCCAGCCAGCTGGCGACGAGTGACTCAGAGCCCAGATAGGCGCTCAATACCTGCCGCACCTCAGCCTCGTGCCAGGGGTTGGCACGCCGGAACAGCGGTTCAAGATCCTTGATGCGATCGCGACGACCGAACAGGAGCGGACGGTTTTTTTCCAGATCGATGAGGCAAGCCTGCCACCGATCGGCAGCCGGGCGCAGGAAGATGTGTTTGGGGTAGAAGCAGCCGTGCATCTGCCCGGCCTCGTGCAGTTGGCGCGCCAGACCGCCTACGGCCTCGGTGATCGCCAGGCGCTCCGCCTCGGCCAGGGTCTGCCAGCGGGCCAGCCAGCTGTCCAGGTCGTTCCAGCCGTCCAGCGCGCGGGTCAGCAGCACCGCACGGCGTTCCGCGCCGACCCGCCGAGCACCGTAGAAACTGGCCTGCAGCGCCGGAATTCCGCGCCGCTGATAGCGCAGAATGTTGCGAAATTCGCGGGCAAAGGTGGGCTCCCCCAAGGGATGGCTCAGGGTGCGCGTCAAATGGTTGCTCTGCCGCTTGAGGTAGAACCCCGTCCCCTCGAGCTCCAGGCGAAACACGCTGCTCCAGCCGCCACGCTCTACGTTCGGCTCGTCCACGGCCTGCAGCTGCAGGCTCCACAATGCATCGAAACCGGCCAGTCCGTTGCGTTCAAGCAGGGCGGCGTCACCCGCTGCGATGTAGTCCTTCACGTCATTCGCGCCCTTGGAAGTACTGGAGAATCTGCCGGATGCGCCGCTTGTCCGCCGCGCCCAGGCGCGCGCGTCGGCGATATTGCAGGTAGAAACGCAGGCGCTGGGTCCGGCTCAGCTGATACTTGGCGACCTTGTCCAGGCAGGCGAGGTCCTTGATGATGCGCCGCTGCAGGAACGGCCCCCACCAGAACGCGCCGGTCGGGCAGTCGATGAAGTACAGCTCGGCGTCCCGGTTGACCAGCAGATTGCGCCATTTCAGATCGTTGTGGGCAAAGCAGTGCTTGTGCATCGTTCGGGTCGCCTGTGCCAGCTGCAGGCTCACCCGCTGCACCCAGTGCCGATCCGCCAGGCGCGGGTCACGGCCGCTCGCCAGCTGCGCAAGATCTTCGGAGTGCAGGATCTCGCGGGTGATCAGCGCGCCGCGCACGAACTGCCCCGCGCGACGCTCCAGGCCATAGGCCACGAGAGGGGCCGTGGGAATGCCCCAGCGCTCGAACAGCCGCAGGTTCTGCCACTCGGCCTTGACCCGCGGCCGGCCCAGGTACTGCCTCACGCCCTTGCCCGCCCCGACGTAGCGTTTGACGTAGTAGCGCACGCCGTCGCGCTCGATCCGGATCACTTCCGACAGCGGGTCTCGGGTCAGGCGCTCGCCTTGCAAGGCGAAGACCGCCTCCAGGCTGCCGAAGTCCACCGAGCGCTCGGCGTAAGCCGGCGCCAGGGTCCAGCCGGCCATCAGAGCGCGTCTCCATAGCGCAGCTTGCGCCGATAGAGTTTCTCCGCCTTGCGCTCCAGCCAGCCAAGCAGCGCAGCTTCGTCGCTGAGCACCTGGCGCAGCGGTTGCCGGAAGTAGACGCGCAGGAAGCGCAGCTTGTCGCGACGGGTCAGGCCGACATCGAGCGCGGAAAAATACAGGGCAGCCAGGTCCTTGTCGCGCCAGCGGCGCGGCGTGCGACGACGGGTCTGGGCGCGGTGCAGATCGATCACCGAGAGGCGGAAATCCTCGGGCGTCACCGCACGATCGGTGTGCAGCAGGAAGTGGCAGATGTAGCAGTCGCGGTGATTGACCCCGGCGCGATGCATGCCACCGACCATCTCGGCGACACGGTGGATCAACGCGCGCTTGAGCGGCGGGGCTGGCGGCGTCTCGCCCCAGCCGAGACTGTAGTCCTCGAGGCTGATGGTCGGCGCCAATTCCTCGGTAATGATGAACGAGTGCTGGGTCGCCGGGTTGGCGCCACGCTCACCATAGGCAACGGCCGTCATCGTCGGGATGCCTGCCTGTTTCAGCCGCTCGATGGCACGCCATTCCTGCCCGGCACCGAGTACCGGCGCCTTGGCGCTGAACAGGTTCTTGGCGATTTCACCCCAGCCAATGCCACGGTGGATCTTGACGAAGTAGCCACGCCCGTCGACCTCGGTGCGCAGCGTGCGCCGCCCTTCCAGCTCGCGATAGACCTGGCCCTGAAGCGTCTCCACCTCGGCAAAGGCATCACGTCCCTGCCAGAGCGACTTGAAAGGTTCAGAGAGGATCAGTTGCATGGCCTGCCCCGAGACGGCGCCTGCGGACGGCGGACATCCGCCGTGCCTTTGCAGCGGTGATGCCGGCCACGCGTGCAGCTGGACATCACCACGCCGCTTCCCACCCGGCGCAGTAGAGCTCGAACCCGGCTCATGCCGCTTCCCCGAGAATCACGTCGGCCGCTCTCTGCGGCATGGAGTACAGATCGGCGGTGTCGGCGAAGGCCAACCCGTTGCGGCTCCAGGTCGCCCGCTGCGCCGGGTCAGCAAGCATCTCGGCCAGCGCCCGGTCCAACGCACCCTGAGCGAAGGGGCTCGGTACGACGCGCCCGCAATCGGCCTCGGCAATGTAGTGCGCGTAGCCGCAGACATCGGTAACCAGCACCGGCAACCCGGCGACCAGCGCCTCGAGCAGCACCGTGCCGGTGTTCTCGTTGTAGGCCGGATGGATCAGCAGGTCGGCGCCGAGCAGAAAACGCGGCACGTCGCTGCGCCCCTTGAGAAAGGCGACCTGGTCGGAAATGCCCAGCGCCTTGGCCTGCAGCTGGAACGGCTTGGGATCATCCTGACCGATGACAAACAACCGGGTGCACTTCTTCAGCTCGCGAGGTAGCGCCGCGACGGCCTTCAGGCTGCGGTCGACGCCCTTGGTCTTGAAGCCTGAACCGATCTGCACGAGCAGCAGATCGTCTTCGTTCAGGTCGAACTCATCGCGGAACTCGCGGCGCACTTCATCGGCGTTCGCCGGCGCCCGACGGTCCTGCGCAATGCCGGGCGGCAACAGGTGGAAACGCCTGGCCGGCGTGCCGTAATGCTTGACGAACAGTGGCTGCTGCACCTCGGAGATCATCAGGATCTCGGTCTTCGCCTCGGGAGCGAACACCGCTCGCTCGTACTCGGCAAAGTGCTTGTAGCGGCCCCAGCGCCGATAGAGCGGGTTGCGCAGCGTTTGCGCCTTGTCCTCGAAGCAGGGGTCTGCCGCGTAGTACACGTCCAGCCCGGGCATCTTGTTGAAGCCCACCACGCGGTCGACCGGGCGCGCCGCCAGGTCGCGCTCGAGCCAGGCGGTGAAGCGCTCGTTGCGCGTGTGGTTGAACAGCGCCTTGACCGGCGCCACCAGCACTTCGAAGCCGGCCGGCACCTCGCCCTCCCAGATCATCGTGTAGACGCGAATGGCATGGCCGCGCCGCTGGCACTCCAGCGCGATGCGCATGAAGTCGCGCTGCAGCCCACCAAAGGGAAAGTATTTGTACAGGATGAAGGCCAGTTGCATCAGACGGGCTCCGCCCGCAGCAGGGCTTTGAGTTCGGCGGCCACGCGCTCGGCGGGCAGATCATCGAAACAGGGCTTGTGGCGATCGCCGCTACCGGCATTCGGCCCACCGGCACAGAGGTGGACCTGCGAGCGGCCGTAGGCACCGACGCGGCCAGGCCGTGTCGGGCCATAGAGCGAAATGCAAGGCACATCCAGCGCCGCAGCCAGGTGACCGAGGCCGGTGTCCACCGCCACGCAGGCGCGCGCGCCTGCAATCACGCCAGCCACGCCGGCCAGGTTCAGCTTCGGCAGCACCGCCACCTGCGGCAGGCCGCTGGCGATGCGTTCGGCACGAGCTTTCTCCTCGGCGTTGCCCCACGGCAGTCGGATCGCCCAGCCAAACGCGCACATGCGCTCGGCCAGTTCGCGCCAGTTGGCCTCCGGCCAGTGCTTGCTTGGCCAGGTAGTGCCGTGCAGGAACAGCAGATAGGGCTCTTCGCTGCCGCTGGCCAGGCGCGAGCGCTCCAGCCCATAGTCGCCGGTACCGACCGGCAGCGGATATCCAAGCGCCTGGGCAAACAGCTGGCGCACGCGCTCCAGTGCATGTTGCTCGCGCGGCACCGCATAGGCGCGGTCGTAGAACCGCGTGGCCAACGGCTCACGCGCCGAATCACGATCCAGCCCGGCCACCGGCGCCTTCACGTAACGGGTCAACCAGGCGCTCTTCAACAGGCCCTGGGCATCGATTACCAGGTCGTAGTGCGTCTCGCGCAGGCGCGCCTTGAAGCGTCGGAATTCGCCGGAGCGCCAGGTCTGCAGCGGGTGCTTGCGCCAGCGGCGGATGGCCACCGGGATCACCTGCGCCACCGCCGGATGCCAGGCCGGAATCTCGGCGAAGCCCTCCTCCACCACCCAATCGAAGCGGATGCCGGGCAGCGCCCGCTGCGCATCGGTCAACGCCGGCAAGGTATGGATGACATCGCCGAGCGACGAAGTCTTGATCAGCAACACCCGCACCTAGCGCACCTCGACCGGCTGCGGCACGAGGCGCTCGAGCGCCTCGACCACCTGCTCGGGCAGCAGTTCGCGCATGCAATTGTTGTGACCGAAACGACAGGTGCGATCGAAGCACGGGCTGCATTCGAGCCCCAGCCGTACCGTTTCGACGCGATCGGACAGCGGCGGCGTGAAGGCCGGCGAAGTCGAACCGTACACCGCGACGAGCGGCCGCCCCAGAGCAGCGGAGACATGCATCAGCCCGGAGTCGTTCGATACCACCGCGTCGGCGCACGACAGGAGATCGATCGCCTCGGCCAGCGAAGTCTCGCCGGCCAGGTTGACCACTTCTTCGCGCAGCCCCGGAATCAGTCGCTGAACGATGTCCTGGCCTACCGGATGATCATTTTTCGAGCCGAACAGCCAGACCTGCCAGCCCTCGCGAATCTTGCGTTCGGCCACCTCGGCGAAGTGCGCCGCCGGCCAACGCTTGGACTCGCCGAACTCGGCCCCCGGGCACAACGCCAGCACCGGCCGATCGAGGCTCAGACCGAACCGGGCCAACGCCTGATCGCGGCTGTGCGTCTCGATACGCAGCTGCGGGTGCGGATAGGGTTGCGGCAAGGCCGCATCCGGCTCGAAGGCCAGCGCCATGAAGCGCTCGATCATCAGCGGATAACGCGCCTTGTCCAGCTTGCGCAGGTCATTCAGCAGGCCGTAGCGCATCTCGCCTTTCCAGCCGGTGCGCTTGGGAATGCCCGCCAGGAACGGCACCAGGGCCGACTTCAGCGAGTTGGGCAGCAGGATGGCCTGCTGGTACTGACCGCGCAGACCCTGGGCGACCCGGCGACGGGTCGCCAGGTCGAGCACGCCGTGGCCGACCGGAAAGCTCAGCGCCTGGCGGACCTCGGGCATGCGCTCGAGAATCGGCCGACTCCACTCCGGGGCCAGGACATCGATATTGCAGGACGGGTGCTGGTGCTTGAGGCAGATGAACAGCGTCTGCGCCATCACCATGTCGCCCACCCAACTGGGGCCGATGATCAGGATGTTCATAGGGGCAGCTTCAGGCCTCTGGCGTCGGGCCGCAAGCCGAAACGCAGCCACTGGCTGCTCGGCCTGCCGCCTGGCGCTCGCCGCTTACTTGACCAGCGTCCGCCATTCGGCATGCGCGGCGGTCTTGCCGGTGACCAGGTCGAAGTAGGCCTTCTGCAGGGTCTCGGTGATCGGGCCACGGCGGCCGGCACCGATCTGGCGGCCATCGACTTCGCGAATCGGCGTGACTTCGGCAGCGGTACCGGTGAAGAAGGCTTCGTCGGCGATGTACACCTCGTCGCGGGTGATGCGCTTCTCGACCACCTTCAGGCCGTGCTCGGCGGCCAGGGTCAGCACGGTGCCGCGGGTGATGCCGTTCAGGCAGGCGGTCACTTCCGGGGTGTAGATCACGCCATCCTTGATGATGAAGATGTTCTCGCCCGAGCCCTCGGCCACGTAGCCTTCGGGGTCCAGCATCAGCGCCTCGTCGGCGCCGCCGGAAATCGCTTCCTGCAGGGCCAGCATCGAGTTGATGTAGGCACCGTTGGATTTGGCGCGCGTCATGGTGATGTTGACGTGGTGACGGGTGAAGGAACTGGTGCGCACCTTGATGCCCAGCTCCAGCGCCTCGTCGCCCATGTACGCACCCCAGTGCCAGGCGGCGACGATCACGTGCACTTTCAGGCCGCTGGCGCGCAGGCCCATGCCTTCGCTTCCGTAGAACACCATCGGGCGGATGTAGGCGCTTTCCAGGTTGTTCTCGCGCACTGCGGCGCGGGTCGCTTCGTTGATCTCTTCCTTCGAGTATGGCATCGGCATGTTCATGATGTGTGCCGAATCGAACAGGCGGTCGGTGTGCGCCTGCAGGCGGAAGATCGCCGTGCCGTCCGGGGTGTTGTAGGCGCGTACGCCTTCGAATACGCCCATGCCGTAGTGCAGGGTATGGGTCAGCACATGGGTGGTCGCATCACGCCACTGCACCAGTTCGCCGTCATACCAGATGACGCCATCACGATCGGCCATCGACATCGTTGCCAGCTCCTCAGAATTCGAATTTGCCAGTAGCCCGACGAGGGGCTCAGCTTAGGCCCAACTCACGCCAGATACGCATGACAGCGCGGCGCTCGTCGTGGAATTGATCCCCACTCACCACTCCGGGCTGCTTCTGCAGTGATTGCCGGTGCGCTGCGGCGCGGTAGGCCTTGTAGGCATCCTGCAGCAGCCGAACCTCATCGCCGGTCATCAACCCGGCCTGCTCCAACCCATCGAGAATGCGGATGTTATCGGTGTAGCGCAGCAGCTCGGGATGCTCATGCGACCACGCCAAAGCCGCGTATTGCACCATAAATTCGATATCGACGATACCACCGGCGTCCTGCTTGAGATTAAACGGCGAGGCCGCCTCGAAGGCAGACTCGCTGGTGCCCCCGAGCGTAGCCGAGGTACCGAGGCTGTCGCGCATCTTCGCGCGCATCTCGCTGACCTCCTGGCGCAGCATGTCCAGATCGCGAGGCCGCCCGAGCACCGCCGCCCGCACGCGCTCGAAGTCGCTGCGCAGGCGCTCGCAGCCGACCAGCACGCGGGCGCGGACCAGCGCCTGATGCTCCCAGGTCCAGGCCTCCTGCTGCTGGTAGCGCTCGAAAGCGCCGAGCGAGCTGACCAGCAACCCCGAGGCACCGGACGGTCGCAGGCGCATGTCCACCTCGTAGAGCTGGCCGGAGGTGGTCTGGGTGGTGAGCAGGTGGATGATGCGCTGGCCCAGGCGGGTGTAGAACTGCGCGCCGTCGATGGGCTTGGCGCCATCGGTTTCGGCGGTGGGATCGCCGTCATGGATGAACACCAGGTCAAGATCCGAGCCGTGGCCGAGTTCGATACCGCCGACCTTGCCATAACCCACGATGACGAACGCCGGATCGCAGGGCGAGCCATCGCTGCGCCGCGGCTGCCCATGGCGCGCCACCATGTGGCGCCAAGCCAGGGTCAGCACCTCGTTGAGGATCGCTTCGGCCAGCCAGGTCAGATAATCGCTGACCTTCATCAACGGCAGCGTGCCGGCAATTTCCGAGGCAGCGACGCGCAGGCGGTGCGCCAGCTTGAAATGCCGCAGCGCCTCCATCTGCTGCTCGAGATCTTCTTCGGGGATGCGCATCAGCCGTTCGCGCAGCTCGGCCACCAGCTCCGGCGCCTGCGGCGGGTTGTAGAGGCGTCCGGCATTGAGCAGCTCGTCGAGCAGCAGCGGGAAACGGGTGATCTGTTCGGCAACCCAGGGGCTCGCGGCGCAAAGCTCGAGCAGGCGCTGCAGCGCGCCGGGATTTTCCGTCAACAGCACCAGATAGGCCGAGCGGCGGGCCACCGCCTCGACCAGCGGCAGGACGCGTTCGAGTACCAGATCCGGGTCATCCTGTTCGACTGCCTGAGCCAGCAGCCGTGGAATGAAGGCATCCAGACGCTCACGTCCCAGCCGCTGCATGGTGCGCACCTGGCTGCCATGGCGCAGCGCGACCAGGCGCTGGCAGGCCAGGGCGCCATCGCGAAAGCCCGCCTCGCCGAGCTGCCGGCAGGCGTACTCCTCGTCCCACTCCTGCTGCCAGAGCGGCATCCATTCGTCGACGGCCAGCACGTCGCCTTCGCTCTCCTCGTCCTCGTTCGGATCGGCGATGACCTGGCGGAAATGCCAGTCGATGCGTCCGCGCCAGTGCAGCAAACGTTCGTGGAAGGCATCCCAGTGCTCGAAGCCGAGCATGAAGGCCAGACGATCGCAGTCGGTCTGGTTGTCGGGCAGCATCTGCGTCTGCCGGTCGGCGATCGCCTGCAACGCATGTTCGACATAACGCAGGAAGCAGTAACCCTCGCGCAGCTCGTCCACGGCCGCGGCGGGCAGGTAGCCCTGCCCGGCCAGGGTGGCCAGCACCTTGAGCAGCGAACGTTCCTGCAGGCTGAGATCGCGCCCGCCATGGATCAGCTGGAACGCCTGAGCGATGAATTCGACTTCGCGGATGCCGCCAGCGCCAAGCTTGATGTTCGCCGCCATGCCCTTGCGCCGCACTTCCTGCTGGATCAGTTGCTTCATGCTGCGCAGCGCTTCGATCGCGGAAAAGTCCAGGTAGCGGCGATAGACGAAGGGCCGCAACATCTCCAGCAGTTCGCGACCGGCCTGCTGGTCACCGCCGACCACGCGCGCCTTGATCATCGCGTAGCGCTCCCAGTCGCGCCCCTGATCCTGGTAGTACTGCTCCAGTGCATTGAAGCTCAGCACCAACGCGCCGGAGGAACCGTAGGGGCGCAACCGCATGTCGACGCGAAAGACGAAGCCGTCGACGGTGATGGCATCCAGCGCCTTGATCAGCTTCTGCCCCAGGCGCACGAAGAATTCCTGGTTGTCCAGCGAGCGCTTGGCACCAACCGTCTCGCCCCCTTCCGGGTAGCCGAAGATCAGGTCGATATCCGAAGAGAGGTTCAGCTCGCAGGCACCGAGCTTGCCCATGCCAAGGATAACCATGTGCTGCGGCTCGCCGGAGCGTGCGCCAGTGGGCACGCCGAACTGCTGGCAGTGGCGCTCGTAGAGCCAGCGATAAGCGAGGTCGATGCAGGCATCGGCCATGGCCGAGAGGTCGCGGCAGGTTTCCGCCAGATCGGCCAGGCGGTTGAGGTCGCGCCAGATGATGCGCACCTGATGGCGGTTGCGGAAGCGGCGCAGCGCGACCGCCAGCGACTCCTCGCTCTCGCACCCGGCGAGCTCCGTTTCGAGCAGCGAGCGCATTTCACCCTTGCCGAGTGGGCGCTCGAGCAGCCCGTCGGCGGCCAGCTGCAGCAGCTGCCGCGGTTCTCGGCTAACCTGTTGGCTGACGAAATCGCTGGCAGCGCATGCCCGGGCGAAGGCCTCGCGACGGGCCTGCGGCCAGCTCTCGAAGGGCGGCGCCTGCAGGTCATCGAGGGCGCCGGCCGCCGCGAGGAACGACTCCTCGGCACGACGGACAAAGGACTGGAGCGCAGCAGGAACGGCGATCAGCGAAGGCAGGCTCATGGGGTACTTCCTTTCTTCGGGCGGGAAAAGCCAACAGCGCGGGCCAGAGCCTCGCAAGCGCCTGAGCCAGGGCCCGCGGCGTCGCTGCGGTTGTAGTTTTGCTACTAAAGAATCCCTGAGGGGGCTGAACACGGGCGGCGTTTTGTAGTAAAACTACAGACGCCTGGTCCTACCCCCGGGCAGCATCCAAGAACATATAACGCACCCGCCCACAAAGCGGGATGCGAAGCAGGCAACCGATTCTGGAAGCCTTTCCGCCATGGAGCAAGCCATGCAAGATCTCGATCCCATCGAAACCCAGGAATGGCTGGACGCCCTTGAGTCCGTCCTCGACCGCGAGGGTGAGGAACGCGCTCATTATCTGATGACCCGGATGGGTGAACTGGCCAGTCGCAGCGGCACGCAGCTGCCCTATGCGATCACCACGCCATATCGCAACACCATTCCAGTCGCCCATGAGGCCCGCATGCCCGGCGACCTGTTCATGGAGCGACGCATCCGTTCGCTGGTCCGCTGGAACGCCCTGGCCATGGTCATGCGCGCGAACAAGCAGGACCCGGACCTGGGTGGCCACATCTCCACCTTCGCCTCCAGCGCGACGCTCTATGACATCGGCTTCAACTATTTCTTCAAGGCGCCGACCGAAGAACATGGCGGCGACCTGGTGTATTTCCAGGGCCACGCTTCGCCCGGCGTCTACGCCCGCGCCTTTCTCGAAGGCCGCATCAGCGAGGATCAGCTGAACAACTTCCGTCAGGAAGTGGACGGCAATGGCCTGTCCTCCTACCCGCACCCCTGGCTGATGCCGGAGTTCTGGCAATTCCCGACCGTATCCATGGGCCTGGGCCCGATCCAGGCGATCTACCAGGCGCGCTTCATGAAGTACCTGGAGCATCGCGGCTTCATCCCGGCGGGCAAGCAGAAGGTCTGGTGCTTCCTCGGCGACGGCGAGACCGACGAGCCGGAATCGCTCGGCGCCATCGCCCTGGCCGGTCGCGAGAAGCTCGACAACCTGATCTTCGTGGTCAACTGCAACCTGCAGCGCCTCGACGGCCCGGTGCGCGGCAACGGCAAGATCATCCAGGAACTGGAAGGCAATTTCCGTGGCGCCAACTGGAACGTGATCAAGGTGATCTGGGGCCGCCTGTGGGACCCGCTGTTCGCCAAGGACGACAACGGCGCCCTGCAGCGCCGGATGGACGAGGTGGTCGACGGCGACTACCAGAACTACAAGGCGAACAATGGCGCCTTCGTGCGCGAGCACTTCTTCGCCACCCCGGAGCTCAAGGAAATGGTCAAGGACCTTTCCGACGAGGAAATCTGGAAGCTCAACCGGGGCGGTCATGACCCGTTCAAGGTCTATGCGGCCTACCACAACGCGGTCAACCACCAGGGCCAGCCGACCGTCATCCTGGCCAAGACCATCAAGGGCTACGGCACCGGCTCCGGCCAGGCGCAGAACATCACCCACAACGTGAAGAAGGTCGACCTGGAAAGCCTGAAGGCCTTCCGCGACAGCTTCGGCATCCCGATCCCGGACGACCAGCTCGAGGCGCTGCCTTTCTACAAGCCCGAAGCCGACAGCCCGGAGATGAAGTACCTGCTCAAGAGCCGCGAGAAGCTCGGTGGCTTCATGCCACAGCGCCGCGCCAAGAGCTTCAGCATCCCGACGCCGCCGCTGGAGACGCTCAAGGCCATCCTCGATGGCTCCGGCGACCGCGAAATCTCCACCACCATGGCCTTCGTGCGCATCCTGGCGCAGCTGGTCAAGGACAAGGACCTGGGCTCGCGCATCGTGCCGATCATTCCGGACGAGGCACGTACCTTCGGCATGGAGGGCATGTTCCGCCAGCTCGGCATCTACTCCTCGGTCGGCCAGCTGTACCAGCCGGTGGACAAGGACCAGGTGATGTTCTACCGCGAGGACAAGAAGGGCCAGATCCTCGAGGAAGGCATCAACGAGGCCGGCGCCATGTCCAGCTGGATTGCCGCGGCGACCGCCTACAGCAACCACAACCAGCCGATGCTGCCGTTCTACGTGTTCTATTCGATGTTCGGCTTCCAGCGCATCGGCGACCTGGCCTGGGCGGCTGGCGACAGCCGGGCGCGCGGCTTCCTCGTCGGCGGCACCTCGGGGCGTACCACGCTCAATGGCGAAGGCCTGCAGCACGAGGATGGCCACAGCCACATCCTCGCCTCGACCATTCCGAACTGCCACAGCTATGACCCGACCTACGGCTACGAGCTGGCGGTGATCATCCGCGAAGGTATCCGTCGGATGGTCGAGCAGCAGGAAAGCGTCTTCTACTACCTGACGGTGATGAACGAGGCCTACCAGCAGCCAGCCATGCCCGAAGGCGTCGAAGAAGGCATCATCCGCGGCATGTACCTGCTCGAGGAAGATGGCAACGACAAGCCGCTGCGTGTGCAGCTGATGGGCTCGGGCACGATCCTGCGCGAGGTGCGCGAAGCGGCGAAGATCCTGCGCGACGACTTCGGCGTCGCCGCCGACGTCTGGAGCGTTCCAAGCTTCAACGAGCTGCGCCGCGACGGCCTGGCGGTGGACCGCTGGAACCTGCTGCACCCGACCGAGACGCGCCGCAAGTCCTACGTCGAGCAGTGCCTGGAAGGCCGCAAGGGCCCGGTAGTGGCCTCAACCGACTACATGAAGCTGTTCGCCGACCAGATTCGCCAGTGGGTGCCGACTAAGGAATACCGCGTCCTGGGAACAGACGGCTTCGGTCGCAGCGACAGCCGCAAGAAGCTGCGTCACTTCTTCGAGGTCGACCGCAACTGGGTCGTGCTGGCAGCCCTGGAACAGCTGGTCGCCCGCGGCGATATGGAAGCCAAGGTACTGGCCGATGCCATCGCCAAGTTCGGCATCGACCCTGAAAAGACCAATCCCCTGGACTGCTGAGGAGCGAACAAATGAGTGAGTTGATTCGCGTACCCGACATCGGCAGCGGTGAGGGTGAAGTCATCGAGCTGTTCGTCAAGGTCGGCGACCGCATCGAGGCCGATCAGAGCATCCTGACCCTGGAGTCGGACAAGGCCAGCATGGAGATCCCCGCGCCGAAGGCCGGGGTGATCAAGAGCCTGAAGGTCAAGCTTGGCGACAAGCTCAAGGAAGGTGACGAGCTGCTGGAACTGGACAGCGAGGACGGCAGCGCCGCCGAGCCACCAGCAGCTGCAGCCAGCGAGCCGGCCAAGCCGGCCGAAGAGGAAGCGCCGGCACCCGCCGCCGAGGCGCAGGCTCCGGCCGCCGCTGCGGCAGGCACCGAGCAGAGCCAGGAGATCAAGGTGCCGGACATCGGTTCGTCCGGCAAGGCCAAGGTCATCGAGGTTCTGGTGCAGGTCGGCGACCAGGTCGAAGCCGACCAGTCGCTGATCACCCTCGAGTCGGACAAGGCCAGCATGGAGATCCCTTCGCCGGCTGCCGGCGTGGTGGAAAGCCTGACGGTCAAGCTCAACGACGAGGTCGGCACCGGCGACGCCATCCTCACGCTGAAGGTCAAAGGCAGCGCGCCGGCTGCGGCCGAGCAACCGGCCGCCGCACCGGCCCAGGCGCCTGCGGCGCCGCAGCAGAAGCCAGCCGAGCCGACAGCACAGGCAGCTAGCGCCGCGGCACCGACGCAGCCGGCTGCCGCACCCAGCCGCGACGGCGCCAAGGTCCACGCGGGCCCGGCAGTGCGCCAACTGGCGCGCGAGTTCGGTGTCGAGCTGGCAGCCGTGAACGGTAGCGGTCCGAAGGGCCGCATTCTCAAGGAAGACGTGCAGCAGTACGTCAAGAGCATGCTGCAGCAGGGCGCGCCGAGCACGGCTGCCGCCAGCGGCGCCGGCATTCCGCCGATTCCGGCAGTGGATTTCAGCAAGTTCGGCGAGATCGAAGAAGTCGAGATGAGCCGCCTGATGCAGATCGGTGCGGCGAACTTGCACCGCAGCTGGCTCAACGTACCGCACGTGACTCAGTTCGAGTCCGCCGACATCACCGAACTGGAAGCCTTCCGTGTGGCGCAGAAGGCGGTCGCCGAAAAGGCCGGCGTCAAGCTCACCGTACTGCCGCTCTTGCTCAAGGCCTGCGCGCACCTGCTCAAGGAGTTGCCGGACTTCAACAGCTCGCTGGCTCCGAGCGGAAAGGCGCTGATCCGCAAGAAGTACGTGCACCTGGGCTTCGCGGTGGATACTCCCGATGGCCTGATGGTCCCGGTGATTCGCAACGTCGACCAGAAGAGCCTGCTGCAACTGGCTGGCGAAGCCGCTGAGCTGGCAGAAAAGGCGCGCAGCAAGAAGCTCTCGCCGGATGCCATGCAGGGCGCCTGCTTCACCATCTCCAGCCTCGGACACATTGGCGGGACCGGTTTCACGCCGATCGTCAATGCGCCGGAGGTGGCGATCCTCGGTGTCAGCAAGGCCACCATGCAGCCGGTATGGGACGGCTCGGCGTTCCAGCCGCGCCTGATGTTGCCGCTGTCGCTGTCCTACGATCACCGCGTGATCAACGGCGCCGCTGCAGCGCGCTTCACCAAGCGTCTGTCGGAGCTGCTCGCGGACATCCGTACGATGCTGCTCTGAGGCAGGCCCGCGCAAAAAGAAGACCCGCCAACTGGCGGGTCTTTTTTTGCTCCCGGGTCAGCGCCGAACCGCTGTCAGCCCTTTTGCAGGTTGCGAATCAGGAACGACAGCGCCTTGGCCAACTCCGCAGCGCCCTGCTGGTCACGCATGATGCGTACCAGCGGCTCGCCGTCGGCGGGGCTGCTCACGGTGCAGGAGGGTTCCTGCTCCAGGCAGCGATATTCCAGATAAGGATCGAGGCCGAACACCGACAGGCTGCGATTGCGCACGGCGACCTCGCTACCCGGGCCACGGCGCTCTTCGCGCACGCGCAACTGGCCGGGCGAGCCGAGATCGAGCCGATAGAGCACATCCTGGGCATCAGCCTGGCCAACCTGGTAACCGGCACGCAGCGCATAGGTTTCCAACAGGCCGTTGCCGTGCGCCAGCAGGGCCTGGCGATCACTGTTGGTGAGGTACAGCCTGCGTAGCTCGGCCAGGTAACGTGCCGACTCTTCGGAGCTCAACTGAAGCGGTTCGGCAGCCGAAGCGCAGAGCATCACAGAACCCGCAATCGCTGCCGTGAATATCCTTGCCAGCCGACTTGTCAGTCCCTGTCGCATAATGCACCCTTGCCTCTGGTTAGTATCAATTGGCTATCGTCAGATGCTAGAGGCCATTTGGCCAACTCGGTCAGCATACTGGAAGCGAACCGCTCGATGAAAATACATACCGATGCCGCCAGCCGCCTGGCGACCGAGGTTGTGACGCAGTTGCCAGTGCCCTCGCGCCTTGGCTTGCTGCGTTTCGAGCGGCTGAACGAGGCCAGCTGGGCACTGCTCTATCTCGATCCGGCATGCGAACAGCAGATGGGTGTCGCCGCCAGCGAGCTCTGCTCGCTGACCGAATCGCCGTATGCCAGCCTGATGGAGCCCTCGGTCCGTCATCGACTGCACGAGCAGATCCAACAGCAGCTGGTTCATGAAAACCACTACCGGGTCAGCTACTGCCTGCATTGCCCCACGGGCACCCTGGAGGTCATCGAAGTCGGCGAGCAGAGCCACCGATATGGTCGAGAACTGCTGGTCGGTTATCTCATCGCCGGTCGCCAGGCAGATTTGCAGCTGGCGATCGAAGCGGAATCGGCGGGCCAGCCCGCCTCGCTCGACGAGTCGCTGGCCACACCCGAGCTGGACCAACTGTTGCGTTCGCGCGCTCAACAGGCGCTGATCGTGCGGCTGGCGCGGCACCGTTACTGCTCGTCGAACCCACAGCTCGAGGCCGCGCAACTGATCACCCAGGCCGCCGTCGAAGCCTTCGACGTGGGGCGAGCGGCGATCTGGCATCTCGACGGCAGCCGGGCCGAAGCCGTTGCGTCCTTCCTGCGCGAGGATGACAGTTTCGAATACCCTGCCCATGTCGATCTGTCGCCCAGCCCCGGTTATCTCGACGCACTGCATAACAGCCGCACGCTGGAAGCCAGCGATGTCGCCGACGACCCCCGCCTCGAAGAACTGAATCGAACCTTTTTCGCCCCGCGCGGCATTCGTTCGATCCTTCACGCAGCCATCCGGGTCGGCGGCGAGGTCGCCGGCATCCTGTGCCTTCAGCACAACGGCGCACCGCGCAACTGGCAACCCGACGAGATCACCTTCGCCGGCGAGCTGGCCGATCAATACGCCCAGGTGCTGGCCAACCAACAGCGGGTCAGCGCGACCCACCGCTTGCAGCTGTTTCGTCGCGCCATCGAACAGAGCGCCAGCGCCTTCATCCTTGTCGATCGCGACGGCAGGGTCGAGTACGTCAACCCGAGCTTCACCGGTATCACGCAGTTCTCTGCGGACGAGGTGTGCGGCCGACGCCTGACCGAGCTGTCGGCCATGGAGAACCTCAGCGAACTGCTGTTCGACACCTCTTCGACACTCAGCCATGGCAACAGCTGGCAGGGCGAATTCCGCAGCCGGCGCAAGAACCTAGAGCCCTACTGGGGCCAGCTGTCGATCTCCAAGGTATTAGGTGAGGATGGCGAGCTGACGCACTACATCGGCATCTACGAAGACGTCACCCACAGCAAGCTGGCGCAACAGCATATCGAGCGACTGGCCTATACCGATAACCTCACCAGCCTCAGCAACCGGCCGTTTTTCATCCGCAGCCTGGAGGAGCGCTTTGCCGGTAACCGCGAGCCCAGGCTCTGCCTGCTCTTGGTCGACATCGATAACTTCAAGCGGATCAACGACAGCCTCGGCCATCAGACGGGCGACAAGTTGCTGTCGAATCTCGCCCGCCGGCTGCGCAACAGCCTGGCGAGCGGCACGGTGCTGGCACGCTTCGCCAGCAACGAGTTCGCCATCCTGCTGGACGACCAGGAGGTCGACGACGCCCTTCGCTTGGCTGATCAGGTTCTGCATACCCTCGACCGGCCGCTGTTCGTCGACAAGCAGCTGATCAGCGTCAGTGCCTCGCTGGGCCTGGCCTGCGCCCCGTTGCACGGACGCGATCCGGAAACCCTGATGAAGCATGCCGGGCAGGCGCTGCACAAGGCGAAAGCCAACGGCAAGAACCAGGTCCAGATCTTCACCGAGGCGCTGCATGCCGAGGCCAACTACAAGCTGTTCGTGGAAAACAACCTTCGCCGCGCGTTGAACCAGAACGAGCTGGAAGTGTTCTACCAGCCGAAGCTGTGCCTGCGCAGCGGCCGCCTGCAAGGACTGGAAGCCCTGCTGCGCTGGAATCATCCGGAGAAGGGCATGATCCGTCCGGATCAGTTCATCAGCGTCGCCGAAGAAACCGGCTTGATCATCCCGATCGGCAAATGGGTCGTGCGCGAGGCCTGTCGCATGGGTGTATGGCTGGCTTCCAGCGGCCATGGGGCGCCGCAGATCGCGATCAACCTCTCGCCCAAGCAGTTCTCCGACCCCGATCTGGTCGCTTCCATCGCGACCATCCTGCGCGAGGAAAAGCTGCCGCCCAGCCAGCTCGAGCTCGAACTCACCGAAGGGCTGCTGCTGGCCGCCACCCAGGAAACACGGCAACAGCTCATCGGCCTGAAGGCACTGGGCCTGACGCTTGCCATGGATGATTTCGGGACCGGCTACTCGTCGCTGAGCTACCTGAAGAAATTCCCGATCGATGTCATCAAGATCGACCGCAGCTTCATCAAGGACATTCCGGACAGCCAAGACGACATGGAGATCACTTCGGCGGTGATCGCCATGGCCCACAATCTGCGTCTGAAAGTCGTGGCCGAGGGCGTGGAAACGGCCGCGCAGCTGCGCTACCTGCGCAGCCAGCGCTGCGACATTGGTCAGGGCTATCTGTTCGATCGCCCGATCGCCGGCAAGCTGCTCGCCGAACATCTGCGCCGCTATCCGAACTGGTTGTAACACCGCGCGACATCCGCCGGTCCGCATTCGGCTTTCACCGTCGCGCCAGCTTGGGTAGCCTTGAGCGATCGACCGATACCGAGGCCACCGACATGACACTGCGCTCGCAGATTCTCGTTCACCGTCAGGCGTTGCCAACCGCGGAGCAGGCCCTGCCCGGACGTTCGACGCCCATGCCGGTGCCTGGCAGCCATCAGGTCAACGGCCATCCGCTCACCGGCCCGTTTCCGGACGGCTATGGTCGGGCGCTATTCGCCATGGGTTGCTTCTGGGGTGCCGAACGGCGCTTCTGGGAACAGCCGGGCGTGTGGGTCACTGCGGTCGGCTACGCGGGAGGAATTACGCCCAACCCCACCTATGAAGAAGTCTGTTCCGGTCTGACCGGCCATACCGAGGCGGTGCTGGTGGTGTTCGATCCCGGCGTCATCGAGTACGGCCAGCTGCTCAAGCTGTTCTGGGAATCGCACGACCCCACCCAGGGCATGCGCCAGGGCAACGACATGGGAAGCCAGTATCGTTCGGCGATCTACTGTACCGACGCCGCGCAACTCGCCCAGGCGCTCGATAGCCGCCAACGCTTCCAGCAGCAGCTGGACCGCGCCGGCTTCGGGCCCATCACCACGGAAATCGCCGACGCCCCGACGTTCTACTACGCCGAGGCCTACCACCAGCAATACCTGGCAAAGAATCCCGGTGGCTATTGTGGACTAGGGGGCACGGGCGTCTGCCTGCCCTGAGAAGGCCGGGATTAACGCGGCGGAAAAAGAAAACCCCGCGTTA
>ERZ1673962.275-NODE-275-length-41005-cov-43.795018_pt1 | contig 41005 bp, 28 predicted proteins | sample MGYA00580188_ERZ1673962 | MGnify/ENA primary metagenome ERZ1673962 (study PRJEB41334, sample SAMN05608104) | rock metagenome | biome: terrestrial subsurface; feature: shale formation; material: shale | place: USA: Pennsylvania ... | reverse complement strand
CGTCTGTATTCATGCAGGCATTATATCAGATATAAACTACCGCCGGGTTAATAACTGAAGTGGTAAGGCAGCAGAGTGATAGTGATTTGCTGGCAGCAGCGGTTGCATTACGTGATCAGATTGTAGATGGAGTACCTAACTCTCGACCTTTACGTGAAAACCACCGGGATATCGTACAAAAAGATTTCCAGCAAGCGGTCAGCCTGATAGCGGAATCAGTTTGGAAAAATACCTCCATGGTGGCGGTTGCTAGGACCAATGAACGGGTGCACCAATACAATCAAGCGGTGCGGCAAGCACTTGGCAGGCCACAGTCAGAACCTCTCAGTCAAGGAGAGCGCTTGCTGGTGCTACGAAACAATAATGCCTCAGGGTATCAAAATGGTGATTTACTACATGTGCATTGGGTTGCAGAGTCCCCTGAGGTTGTATGCATTCCGTATCTGGATACGAGTGTTCGCCTCGTATTTCGTTGGGCTAGTGTAGGCCTTTTTCACCAGGGGCAGGTTCTCGATGCTCAGGAGTGCTACCTGCTCGAAAATACCTTACACCTTCAAGATGCTGGCTTACCTGAGGTAGAAGCCTGGGCTTTGCTACAGTTTTTCACTCAGCGTCATCCTGATTTCAATCCGAATAGCCTGCAATGGAGTGAGGCCCGAGACCAGGATCCTTACCTTAATGCACTGATAATCAAGCATGGATATGCGATGACGTGTCACAAAGCTCAGGGAGGGGAGTGGGAAAACGTCATCGTAGACTTCAGTGGAGGAGGAATGCAGTCGTTGAATCGTTGGATATATACCGCGATCACTCGTGCCTCTCAGAAGTTGTTTTTGGTAAACCCGCCGTACTGGTGAGATATGTAGGGGAGGCGGCCCTTGGGCCGCCTAATGGCAAATCACCACTGCAACAGTGGAACCCAAAGCGCTCTCCCCGGAGCACTTGCCAAAAAGCCCACCAGTCCAAGGTTGATGGCCACCGTCCACCAAAACACACTTCGAAACTCCGCCTTCACGGATTTATGGCGCAGCAGTCCTTGCGCACATAGCGCGCCAGGCCAGCCACCCAGCAGTGCTAGCATGTGCAGGGTCGACTCAGGTGTGCGGCGTCGGTCTGCTTGTGCAGCGGATTTGTCCAGGGCATAGACAATAAACGTCCACACGCTGAGGCCAGCCATGGCTAAGGGGAGCTGCCATGGCAGTAAACCAATCATCGCAACCACACTCAAAACGGCCAATACTGCTAATGCCAGGAGCAGGGAGTTGCTGCTTGATTGCTGATTCGGCCGCTGCTTCCGGACACTGGTACCAGCAAGAACGACTGACTCTGCACGCGGGCGATTGTCTTTATCAGTGCCTGGCTCAAAGGTCACCAGTTGGTTCACCTGCGGTAGCAAGCTGCGGTTGCGCATGGCACTGACGTGGAAAAACAGCTCTTTGCCGCCTTCAAGTGGTTGAATGAACCCGAAGCCTTTATCTGCGTTCCACTTTTTGATGCGTCCCTTCATTGTCATGTGTTCATTCCCTGAAAACGGCTGTCGGTGTGATTCGCCGAGCGCATGTTTGTATGTGGAGGAAGGTCCCAAAATAGGCATAGATTGTGAGCATTATACTACCAAAAAGCCGCGATCCTCGTGACGGCTTGTCAGCTCAAAAGAGCCACGCCCCATCTCATCTAGGAAATGATGCTTGTAAAAGCGCCAGTCTCGTTACATATCCGGTCGAAAGCGACGGGGTATGTCGTTTGCACTGTTTAGAATACTCTTTGTTGGTAATCGTGCAGCGTCAATATGGTTGCTTTACAAACAGACCCAGTTGGGTAGTGAAGGGAGGCTTTGTCCTTTACAAGGTAATTAGCTCAGAGCAACACCCACGCTCAGGGTGACGCTGTTTGTTGTCTGCCATGCCAACCTTGCTTTTTCTGTTGTACCATTGAGGCAACGTTTTTTGTGCCTACTTGGGCCGCGCTATCCACCTGGGGACGTGTTATGAATAAGGATGTGATCAAGCAAATCGCTGACCTGCGAATCCTGGTTGGTTTCTTGGGTGAAAAGAACCAGCAGAACTGGTGGTCCAGCAGTTTTCTCACCCCGTCAGCCAAAACCTACCTGACCCCTATTTTCCCGCGTACTTTGCTGCAGGCGCAGCACCGTGGCGTCACAGCCGCGGCGACGCTGGTGCATGATGATGTGATCGGTGTCGGTGCGACTTACCACCTGTTCCGCCTGCCTGAATCGATCGAGCTAGAGCTGGACCGCCTGTTTCAAGCAACCCCGGCGGATCACTACCAGGCGGCCATCCATGATGCGCACAATGCACTGGAGCAGCTGCAAGCGCTGGCTGGCGCTGCTCAAACCAGCCAGGAAGGCCCTATGCTGGTGGGCGACTACCGTGCGGATGACTTGGCCAACCTGGTGCAACAGGTGGCAGCAGGCTACCTCACGGCCTTCCAGAATAATGTTCGTTGTTACCCGTTTATGAGAGAGGCTGCGTGAGCGCTACCCCGTTTTACACCACCCAGCTGCAGGCCGGGTTGGGCTTGATTGAAGAAACCAAGCTGCTGCTGTCGCTGTATGAGCCTGGGCAAAGTGGTGCCGCTCTGTACGACAAGGCGCTGGAATCCGGCATGTTCCCGACAGTCTCGGCCCGTCGCTTGCGCAACATCGTGGTGGAGTGTTTTACCCCTCGTTACATCAAAACCGGGGCGGCTGCACACTTGCAGGCATTGCAGGGCAGGGCGGGTTCGTCAGTGATGAATCAGCTGTTTCTGTACTACACCGCCAGCGCCAACCTGATCCTGGCGGACTTTATCCGTGAAGTGTATTGGGCACGTTATGCCGGTGGCGGTCATCAGGTATCGTTGGAAGATTCCCGCCACTTTGTTGAGCAAGCCGTGCGTGACGGTAAGACGCAAAAACCCTGGTCAGAGACAACCGTCAAACGCATCTCGTCTTACCTGGTCGGTTGCTGTGCTGATTATGGCCTGCTGTCTTCGCGCCGTACCGCCGAGCGCAGCATTCAACCCCTGCGGATTGAGCAGGCCACGGTGCTCTACTTGGCCTACAAACTGCATTTTGACGGTCATGGCGACAATGCTGTCATTGCCCACCCGGCCTGGGCGCTGTTCGGGCTGGACCCTGCCGATGTCAGGAATGAATTCAAACGCCTGTCGCTCAATAACTGGTTGATCGTGCAGGCGGCTGGCGATGTTACGCGCATTAGCTGGCCATTCAAATCAATGGAGGATGTCGTCGATGTCATCGCTGAGTGCTGACTTCAACGAATTGATGGAACGGATGAAGCGTGGCCGCGAATTTGGTCATGCCAGCTATGAACCCATCTACTACCTGGTGTTTTCCCCGCGCTCCATCCTGGATGTGAAGCGACAGATGAAAGCCTGGGAAGCCCGTCTGTCGAATGATGGCTGGGACGTACACACTTTTTCGATCACCAGCGCCATCCAAGAGATCTTTGATGCTGTGCCGAAAATGGTCAAAACCATGTGGCAGAAACAGGATGCCGCCGCACCGCTGAACTGGGATAAGACCAATACCTCGCTGGCCAACCGGCTGGAGCAAGGTGCCCTGACGGAAAAATTGGCGGAAAAGCTGGCATCCCTTGAGGGTAACCCGAATGCCATTCTGCTGGTCACCGACTTGGAAGCCCTGCATCCCTACACACGCATTGGCGTGATTGAAGGTGAACTGCAAGGCAAGTTCTGCGTGCCCACGGTGTTCTTTTATCCCGGCATTCGCACTGGCAAAACACGACTTAAATTTTTGGGCTTCTACCCGGAAGACGGCAATTACCGCTCAGATCACGTAGGCGGCTAAGGGACAGGTCACAGGACATGACAATGCAAATTACATCCCTCTTCGACAGCAACAAAGACATCTACCGCACCATTGAAAAGGTGATCACCTACGGCGCCTCGCAAGAGGAGCGCCTCAAGGCGGAGATCTCTGAATACGTTGTTACCGACAGCATTGAAGAGCAGCTGGGCACCCTGCTGCAGAAGATGGATGCCGCCATGGAAGCGGGTGGCCAGAACGAAGTGGGTGTATGGGTATCAGGCTTCTACGGTTCAGGTAAAAGCTCCCTCACCAAGTACCTGGGCCTGGCGTTTGATGATCGCGTACAGATCGACGGCGTACCGTTTATTCAGCACCTTAAAGACCGGCTGAAAAAGAACACCACCAAAGCATTGCTGACCAAAGTCGCCAGCCGCTTCCCGGCGGCAGTGCTGATGCTTGATCTGGCCAGTGAGCAGGTCGCCGGTGCCACCATGGAAGAGGTGTCCACCGTCCTGTATTACAAGGTGCTGCAGTGGGCCGGGTATTCCCGCAACCTCAAAGTGGCGGCCTTTGAACGCCGCTTGAAGCTTGACGGTCGCCATGAAGAGTTCCTGCAGCTGTTCCGTGATCTCACCGAAGGCGAAGAGTGGGCCAGTTACCGCAATGACGAGTTGGTCGTCGACAGCGTCATCCCGGAGATGGCACACCAGCTCTATCCGCAGCTGTTCAAAACGCCCACCGCGTTCACCACCGAAAGCAGCGAAGTGATCCGCTTTGAAAACGACCGCGTCACCGAGATGCTCGACATTGCCCGCGAAGCGACCGGCAAAGAGTACATCATCTTCATCGTCGACGAGGTCGGTCAGTACGTAGGTTCACGCCAGAACCTGATCCTCAACCTGGATGGCCTGGCCAAAAACCTGAAAAACATCGGTGACGGTAAAGTCTGGATCATCGGTACCGCCCAGCAGACTCTGACCGAAGATGACAGTAAAGCTGCGCTCAACTCCGCCGAGCTCTACAAGCTGAAAGACCGCTTCCCGATCCAGATCGATCTTGAAGCCAACGACATCAAAGAGATCTGTTACACCCGCCTGTTGGGTAAATCCGCAGCCGGTGAAGCCGAACTGGGCCAGCTGTTCGATCAGCACGGCCAGGCGCTGCGTCACAACACCAAGCTGGTGGATGCCCGTGCCTATGGCGCTGACTTTAACCGCCAAACCTTTATCGACCTGTATCCCTTCCTGCCTGCCCACTTCGACATTCTGCTGCACCTGCTGGGTGCGCTGGCGAAGTCCACTGGCGGTTATGGCCTGCGTTCGGCCATCAAGGTGGTGCAAGACATTCTGGTGGATGAGTCGGATAACCGCACCCCGATTGCCAAGCAGTCGGTAGGCTGGTTGGTGAATACCGTCACTCTATTTGACGCTTTGGAAAAAGATATCCGCCGCGCTTTTGCCTCGCTGTATGCGTCAGTGGATAAGGTGAAGCTGCGCTTCCCGGATTCGGCACTGCATCAGGATATCGCCAAAACCGTGTGCATCCTTCAGGTGCTCAACAACCTGCCGGTATCCCGCCAGAATGTCACCAGCTTGCTGCACTCAGGTATTGCTCAGGCATCAGCGGCCGACAGTATTGCCAACGCCATCGAAGAGCTGATTTCCGACCCCATCGTGCCCTTTGGTGAACAGGACGGTAACCTCTGCTTCTTCAGTGAAAAGCTCAATGAGATCGAACAGGAACGCGCCAGTATCGCCACCCGTTCCGTTGAGCTGCGCCGCATCATCAGTGATGCCCTGAAAGAAGTGTACTCGCCGCTGCCAGCCACCCAGCTGAACGGCACTCTTTCGGTACAAACTGGCCTCAAGGTGCTCACCACGGCTGGCGCAGTCCCAACAGCCTTGGCGGGCGATCGTAACTCTGTGCAGACCATCATCGAGCTGGTCGACCCGGTGGAATACGACAACGCCAAAACGCGGCTCACCAACGATAGCCGCCAAAAGGGCGAGCTGCAGAACATCTACCTGCTGGGGCGCACCACCCCGGAGATGGATGAACTGACCACCGAGATCTTCCGCTGCCGCGAAGTGGCCACCCGTTACCGCAACGAACCCGACCAGGAAGTGAAAGACTACTGTGCCGGTCAGCTCGACCGCGCCAGCCGCCTGCTGAGCGAACTGGAGCGCCATATCCGCCGTAGCCTGCTGCAAGGCTCCTTCCTGTTCCGTGGTACCTTGACCTCGGTCGATAGCTTTAGCCAAGACCTGATCGAAGCCGCGCGTAAGCACCTGGCCGATGTGGCTGAGCAGGTGTTTGACCGTTATGCCGAAGCGCCGGTTAGGGCGGGTACTGATCTGGCCGAGAAATTCCTGCGTCTGGGCAACCTGTCTGCGGTCACCCACCAGATCGACCCACTGAACCTGGTCCAAACCAGTGGTGGTACACCCAGCATCAACACTCAACATAAAGCGATCATCAGCATCCGCGATATGATCGATCGTCAGGGCACCATTGAAGGCAAGCGCCTGACCGACCTGTTTACCAGCCCACCCTTTGGCTGGTCGCCGGATACCCTGCGTTATCTGATTGCCGCCATGTTGATCGCCAGCGAAATCAAACTGAAAACTGGTGGTCGTGAAGTCACCGTCAACGGCCAGCAAGCGATCGATGCCCTCAAAACCAACAACACCTTCAAGTCAGTGGGTATCTCCCTGCGGGAAGAGCGCCCCTCCATTGAAGTACAGGCGCGGGCCGCTGAACGCCTGACCGAACTCACTGGCGATATCGTTATTCCACTGGAAGACGAGATCAGCAAAGCCACCGTCAAGCTGTTGCCACGCTTGCAGCATGAGTACGGCCCCCTGGCGGAAAAGCTCAGGGCTATGAGCCTGCCGGGCAGTGATCGCCTGGAGGCGCTCTCTCAGGATATGCGCGACATCCTGTTCACCGATGCATCAGATGCTCCCCAGCGCCTGGGCGGTGAAGAGTCCGATCTGTTTAACAGCCTGAAATGGGCTTCAGATCTGAAGATCAAGCTGGAGCAGGGGCTGGAAGAAACCCTGAGTGATCTGCAGGCACACATCAAAGGCATCAACGCCCTCCCTGCGAGCGGCACACCGGGGCTATTGAAAGCCGAACTGGCAGAATCCATTCAAGATACAGAAGCACGGCTGCAGCAGCCGGATTTCTTCAAATACAGTACCGACTTTGCCTCCACGCTGACCGCACTCAAGTCCCGTGTGCGTGATACCGTCATCGCTATGCAGGCAGAACAGGCTCAGCGCATCAAAGCGGCTGAACCGGATCTGCGCCGCCTGTCGGAATGGACTGAACTGACCCAGCAGGAACAGAACAACCTGTTGGCGGATTTGGAGCAGCTAGAAGTTGAAGCCAGTGAAGACCTGAGTGGTCTGCAGACCCTGGTCAACCAGGACTACAGCATCAACAACACCATCCAAGACCTCAAGCTGCGCATTCAACGCATCGGTCGTGAGCGCCTGCAGGAAAAGGTCAAGCAAGAGCAGGAGCAGGCGGTGCAAGAGGGCAAGCCCAAGCGCATGCAGCGTAAGCTTTCCTCCAAACCGCGCATCACCAGCATCAACGAGCTGGACTCCCTGATCAGCGAACTCAACCGTCTGCGTGGTGAATTAAGCTACGCCCACGAGTTTGAGCTGACCCTGAACCTGCAGGACGAGGACTGAACATGGCGTTTGATCAGACCACCCGTGGCCGCTTACAAAAGTTCGTTAATGCCAGCCGGGAACTGCTCAGTGAAGAGCTAACCCGTCAGCTGCAAGCCACCTACGGCCTCGACCCTAAGACCGGTACTGTTGCCGACTTGAGTGAGCTCAAGCATCTGGACAACCGCGAGCGCCAAACCGCTCAGCTGTTACGTGAGATTCTGCAGCACTACATTGCCGCCACGCCGGGGAAAAATGCCAAGGAGCAAACGCTGCAGGCTCTGGACCGGCTGGTGCGTGAACAGGCCTTTACGGTGCTTAACCGTATGGCCGCTCTGCGCATGATGGAAGCTCGTGATGTACTGATGGAGTCCATCGCCAAAGGCTATAACTCCAGAGGCTTTGAACTGTATAAAATGCTGTCGGGCACCAGCCAGGGTGAAACCGGTGATGCCTACCGCAACTACCTGTTCAGCCTGTTTGATGAGTTCAGCGTCGATCTGGAATTGCTGTTTGATCGCCATGGTGCACAGGGCCGACTCTTCCCGAGGGAATCCGCGCTGCTGGAACTACTGGAGCAGATCAACCACCCGGAGATCGAACACCTCTGGGCGGAAGACGAAACCATCGGCTGGATTTACCAGTATTTCAATTCCCAGGAAGAGCGCAAAAAAATGCGTAAGGAGTCCCAGGCACCGCGTAACAGCCGCGAGCTAGCGGTACGCAACCAGTTCTTCACCCCGCGCTATGTGGTGGAGTTTCTGGTGGACAACACCCTTGGGCGGATCTGGTTTGATGCCACCCAGGGGAACACCAGCCTGTATGACCGCTGCCAATATCTGCTGGTCAAGCCGGAAGAGCTGGAAGCCAAACGGGCCGAACCGGCACCGCGCACCCTGCGTGACCCGCGTACTCTCAAACTGCTCGATCCAGCGTGTGGCTCCATGCACTTTGGCCTCTATGCCTTTGACCTCTTTCTGGAGATCTACCGCGAAGCCTGGGCTTGGGAGCAACAGCAGGGTCCTGGCAGCTTGGATGTGTCGACTCAGCCGGAGGCGGGCTTTAAGCCCTTAAGCCAGACCTACGCAGATGAGGCGGACTTCCTGCGCGATGTGCCGCGCCTGATCATTGAACACAACATCTACGGGGTGGATATCGACCCCCGTGCCGCCCAGATCGCGACCCTGGCGCTCTGGCTGCGTGCCCAACGTGCGTGGTATGAGGCAGACGTTAAAGCACCACAACGTCCGATTATTGGCCAGGGCCATGTGATCGCGGCTATCGCCCCGCCAGCCGAAAAAGAGCTGCGCCAGCAATTTGCCGAACAGCTGGATACCCAAGATGCCGAGCTATTCGAGAAAACCCTGCAACTGCTGCATAACCTGCCAGAACTCGGTGTTTTACTACAGGTGGAGCAGGAGCTGCCTAAGCTGATCAAGCAGGTATACGGCGGTAGCGGTGATGGTCTCTTTGCAGCACAGGAGCAGGAAACCTGGCAGCAGGCAGAGCAACGGCTGCGCCAGGCGCTGAGTACCTTTACTGAGCAGGTCAGCAGTAGTTACCAGAGTAGATTGTTTGCACTGGATGCACTGCAGGGGCTGCGGTTGATTGACCTGACTCGTGAAGTTTTTGATGTGGTGGTGATGAATCCGCCGTTTGGGGCCGTTTCGAATGGTGTGAAAACCCATGTAAAAGGTGCATATCCGGATTCTCAAAACGACTTGTTGGGAATATTCGTTGAGCGTGGTTTAAATATGCTTAGGTGCGAGGGACGGCTCGGTGCAATTACCTCGCGAACGTGCTTCTTTCTAACTAGTTTCACTGAGTGGCGTAAGCAAGTCATCTTGTGCCTATCTGGGGTGGATGCCATAGCAGACCTTGGCCAAGGTGTTATGGATGACGCCATGGTTGAAGCGGCAGCATATGTGCTTGAGCGAGGAGCAAATCACCCCAAAACAAATGTCATTCGTAGTCTAGTCGACGAAGATCAGCAGCTGGCATTAGGTGAGTGTGTCTTTAACCATCGTCAGGGTGTGCCGGATACAAGGAATTTTCAAGCTGAGCAGGCAGCTTTTGATTTATTACCAGACTCACCTTTTGTTTACTGGGTAAAAAAAAGTTCTATTGAGAAATTTGTCAATGAAGTAGGTTTCGACCCTTATAAGGGAAAGGTCCGGCAAGGTCTGTCGACTTCAGATAACTTTCGTTTTGTGCGCTCAGTTTGGGAGGTTGATTATAAAAATACAATTTTTTGCTATTACCCAGCAGACGGTAGTAATTTTTGTCGTTTTGATGATCCTGTCCTCCAAAAATACTTTAAATGGAGGGGTAAGGATGCTCCAAAGTGGGCTTTCCATGTTATGTCTGGAGCATCTCAGCCGTGGTATTCACCTATAACCGTGAAAGTGAACTTCTTTGGTAATGGTAAAGAACTCGCCAATTTCAAAGATGAAAGAGGTAAGGTCAAGTCAGTTCTCAGAAATCGTACTTTTTACTACAGGCCTGGTTTTAGTTGGACAAGACGTGCAGTCCGGTTTATTCCCTATGCAATCCCTTGTAACTGCATTCCTTCTGCGAGTCGTTATATGGCATTCCCCAGTCCTGGTGCAGAGGCTGAAGTATTGGGTGTTTGTGCATCTCGTTTAGCTTCGGCGTATTTTAGATTTTATGGCGAAAAGTTCGAGTTCCCAAACTTTCTAGTCGAGAATGTGAAAAAATTACCTTGGCCGAACTTACCAGAAAAAGCTAAAGAGTACTTTAATTTATTGATAGAAAGTGAAGTTGAGAAGCGGCGAAAGGCTTATCAGAACTTTGAACCTTTCCACGAATTTGTTTTACCTTCAAAAGTTATGGATTATTCAGGAGATGGTTCTGCTTTAGCCTTTGATCGTTATAGTCTAATTGGGGAAGAAGGAGAACGTATGGTTGCAAGATCATATGGTTTTACATCTTCCCAAGCAGAACAGGTAGAGCGTGATTTAGTTGAAGCGATTAATCACCTGCATGGCTCTAAGTCTGACCTTTCTGATGAAGAGTCTGGAGGTGAGGATTCTGACTTTGTTCTTGATACATCAGCCTATGCTACCGAGGAAGCTCATATTTCCTACTTGCTTGGTTGTGTATTTGGACGTTGGGATATTCGATTTGCAACTGGTGAGCGTCAACCTGAATCTTTACCTGACCCCTTTGCCCCATTGCCTGTATGTCCACCAGGCATGTTGCAGAATGATCGCGGCTTGCCTGCTAATGAACAAGCATTACTAGGCAACTATCCCTTAGCTATTGCTTGGGCTGGCGTGCTTGTTGATGATGAAGGGCATGACTCGGATATCATTAAGCGTGTACAGAGTGCCATGCATGTGATTTGGAAAGAATACGCTGAGTCGGTTGAAGAAGAGGCCTGTGCTCAGCTGGCCTGCAAGTCTTTACGTGATTATTTCCAGCGACCAAATGGTTTTTTTGCAGACCACCTCAAGCGATATACAAAGAGCAGTCGTAAAGCCCCGATCTACTGGCCGCTTTCTACAGGATCTGGTAGCTACACTCTTTGGCTTTATTATCCTGAACTCACGAACCAGACGCTGTTCACGGCTGTGAATGATTTCTTGGAAGGTGAATCAGGTAAGCTTTCGTTGGTGAAACAAGATGTGGCTGCATTGCGCAACAAAGGAACCTCACGCACCAAGCAGGAAGAAAAAGAGCTCGAAAAGCTGGAAGATCTAGAACAGGAGTTGGCCGATCTACGCGATACGCTGCTTGATATCGCACCCAACTATCGCCCCAATCAGGATGACGGTGTGCAAATTACTGCCGCGCCTCTGTGGTCACTGTTTCGCCATAAGCCTTGGCAAAAGGTGCTCAAAGACACCTGGAAACAGCTGGAAAAAGGTGATTACGACTGGGCACACCTGGCGCTGAATTACTGGCCCGATCGCGTGCTGCGCAAATGCCATGAAGACCGCAGCCTGGCCATCGCCCATGATGTCGAAGAGCAGTTCTGGGAAGAGACCGAAGTGCCGGTCATTCGCCGTGGTAAGGATACCGGCGAGACTAAGCTAGAATGGCAACCCAAAGACCTGTCTGAAGCTCAGCTGCAGGCAGTGATTGTCCAGGTCCGTCAGGAACGAAGCCTATGAGCACCGAAAGCACCCCAGCACGCCAGGGTATACCCCGCATTGAGTCGATCAAGGTGGAGAACTACCGGGCGCTGAAAAAAATTGAGCTGAAAGACCTGACGCCGCTCACCGTGTTGCTGGGTCCTAACGGCAGCGGTAAGTCGACCATCTTCGATGTGTTCAGCTTTCTGTCGGAGTGCTTTCAGTCCAACCTGCGCCAAGCCTGGGATCGCCGCGGCCGCGCTAAAGAGCTAAAAACCCGTGGCCAAACCGGGCCGATCAGCTTTGAGCTGAAATACCGTGAGCACCCAGGCACACCTCTGATCACTTATCGACTCGCCATTGATGAAGGTGATAAAGGACCAGAGGTAGTTGAGGAGTGGTTGCAGTGGCGTCGTGGCAAACGAGGAAAACCTTTCCGCTTTCTGGAATTTTCTCGTGGCAAAGGACGTGCTGCCAGCGGCGAGACCCCCGACGAGGATAATCAGCGTGAAGAGGTGAACTTGCGTTCGCCGGATCTGATCGCCGTAAACACCCTGGGCCAGCTCTCGGATCACCCCCGCATTGCGGCCCTGCGTGAGTTCATTACCGACTGGTATGTATCCTATCTTTCGATCGATCAAACTCGTCACCAGCCGGAAGCCGGGCCACAAGAACGGCTGAGCAAAAGCGGTGAGAACCTGGCCAATGTGGTGCAGTACCTGAAAGAACAACACCCAGAGCGGCTGGAGCAGATCTTCAAAGTGCTGCGCCAGCGCATTCCTCGCTTGGAGCAGGTTGAAGCCTCGCCCATGCCAGATGGGCGTTTGCTGCTGCAGATCAAGGATGCACCCTTCGAGCAGCCAGTGCTGTCACGATATGCATCCGATGGCACCATGAAAATGCTCGCCTACCTGGCCGTACTGTATGATCCGGAGCCCCCGCGCTTTATCGGTATCGAAGAGCCGGAAAACTTCCTCCATCCGCGCTTATTGCCGGAGCTGGCCGAAGAGTGTCGCAACGCAGCAGCCAGCTCACAGCTGCTGATCACCAGCCATTCGCCGTTCCTGCTCAACGCCATGCGCCCGGAAGAGGTGCGCGTGCTCTACCGTGACGAGCAGGGCTTTACCAAAGCGGTGCGGGTGTCGGATATCCGTGGCATTAAGGAGTTTGTGCAGGAAGGTGCCAGCCTGGGGTATCTCTGGATGGAAGGCCACTTTGGTATGGGTGATCCCCTGGTTAACTTCGGGGCACCGCGCAGCAAAGCAGGGAAGTGAGCATGCTGGAAAAACTGATGATCTTTGTGGAAGAGATCTCCATGGAAGCTGCACTTGAGCAGCTGATGCCCAAGTTGCTGCAGGATGCTGAATTCGAGATATTCCGCTTCCAGTGCAAAGACGATCTGTTGAAAAACCTTCCGGCACGGCTGCGCGCCTACAGCAGCTGGTTGCCGCCGGAATGGGCGATTCTGGTATTAGTGGATCGGGATAACAGCGACTGCCGTGAACTGAAACAGCAGCTGGAAGCCGTGGCGCAGCAATCCGGTCTGAGCACCAAAACCCAGGGGGGCGACCGCTTCCAGGTCGTGAACCGCATCGTTATTGAAGAGCTGGAAGCCTGGTTCTTCGGTGACTGGCCAGCAGTGAAACAAGCCTACCCGCGTGTACAGGACAACATTCCGCAAAAATCCCCCTTCCGTGACCCCGACGCCATCAAAGGCGGCACCTGGGAGGCATTGGAACGGGTACTGAAAAAAGCGGGCTACTTCCCGACAGGCCTGAATAAATTACAGTGCGCACGCGAAGTCGCCACCCACATGACCCCAGATGCCAACCGCTCCGCCAGCTTCCAGGCGTTTGTGCAGGCCATCAACGCCGCCAGGGCATGGGAATAAGCCAAGACAATTTGGACGTGTAGTGACCCACAGAGGGCGCGACAGGAGTCATTTAAGGATTAGCATCATGAGTATCGCAACCTTTATCCAGCAAGAAATCTTTGCCGCCCGGCTCGCCAGTGCCGACTCTCATCAAGTGCTGGTGGTGTACGATCCTGACCTGCGTTATCGCCAGCTCTGCCTGGATATGGCCGATGAACGCCGGATCGTAGTGGATGCCACTGAGTCCAGCCTGCACAGCCGTGCGTTGGCGCTGGAAGCATTGCAGCAGCTGGGGCAAAAGAAGATTGATCAGCTTCTGGTCTATGTGCCGGTTGCCAAGCCGCTGGAAGATGAGGCGCGGCAGATTGACCCCTTTGCACTCTATGCCGCCTGTGGTGCGGTGTTTCCTGACGGTGATGGTGATGAGTACCGCAACCTTTGCCTGAAAGCGAAGCCTGATCACGCCACCCAGGTGCGCAGCATTTTCGATAAGGACGCCAATCCCAGCTTTGCGGTGATTGATGCTATCGGTGGGGGACTGGAATGGCCCAACCTGCGCACATTGCTGGAGGTCGAATCCAGCCGAGACATTATTTTTGCCTTGCTGGTGCCCAACGAGCGTCAGCAGGATGCACTCAAGGGCAGTGATGCCTGGGTAGCTGAGGTTAAAACCCTGCTACAAAACGCCCTCGGTTTGAAGCTGCGTACCCGTGCCAAGAACTGGAGCAGTATTGCCGATGAGCTTTGGACGTACTTACTGTTCAGTGAGTTTGCTTTTGATCTACCTGACGCATTACCGGAGGCGCTGGGCGACATGCCCCGTGCGCCTGCTGAAGCGGAACCGTTGATCGAAGACTTATGCGAGCGACTGCGAAACGATCGCCGCACCCAGCCTGCATACATCGATCGCGCCGAACGCATTGAGTCCGAACTGGAGCTGGTGCAACACTGCCAGGCCATGACCGACCTGGGCCGCAAGGATACCTTCCCGTTTGAAGAGCGCACCTTCATGCATCAAGCCGTTGAGGCCTTGCAGGCGGATGATACGGATCGGGTGCGCGATATTCTTGAGCGTCATGCGCAGTCGGTTTGGACCGGCAAAGGCGAAAGCCAGGCGCAGTGGGATCTGTTGCGTTCAGCCTTGATGCTGATGGAAGCCTGTGAGCAGAGGGAGCTGGAGCTCCCCAATTATGCCCGCAACATGGAATCTCTGCTGGAGTTCTACATCTGCCAGCTGCGCGATGTGGACCGCCTGCACCGTGAGTTTGAGCAAGCCGTCAGCGATTATGATTGGCAGGATACCTTTGGCGTGATGGAGCCGGTGAAGCACCGTATTCGCCAGAGCTATGGCCGCCTGATTGAAAAGGTGCAGATTCCGTTCACCAAGCACCTGGAGCAGAGTGGATGGCCGGTGGCGGGTTACCTGTCGAATACGGAAGTGTTCGACAAACTGGTAGCCCCCAGATTGCAGCAAAGCGGACACAAAATCGCTTACCTGATGGTGGATGCTCTGCGCTATGAGCTCGGTGTCGCACTAGAGCAGCAGCTTAAGGAAGATGGCAAGGTTGAACTCAAACCGGCGCTGGTCCAGCTCCCCAGTATCACCCTGGTGGGTATGGCCAGCCTGCTGCCAGATGCAGCGTCCAGCCTGGTACTCAAAAAGACGGATGCAGGGATGGTGCCGATGATGGGGGAGCAGGCTGTCAGCAGCGTTGCCCAACGTATGGAGTGGGTGCGCAAGCGTTACGGCCAGCGTTTCCAGGAAGGGCGGCTGGAAGAGTTTGTGCGCAATAAGTTTGATGTGGATGACACCACAGAACTGCTGATCCTACGGTCAGTGGAGATTGATAGCCACTTTGAGAACCATCCTGATACGGCACCCAATGAAATCCTGAACGCGCTCAAGCGTATTCGGGTGGCTGTGCATAAGTTGCAGGACAAGGGCTTTAACCAGGTCGTGATTGCGACCGATCATGGTTTCTTTATGAACACCCATGCGGGAGCGGGTGATACCTGCCAGAAGCTGTCAGGTAACTGGCTCAACATCCATGAGCGTTGCCTGTTGGGTGATGGCGCTGAAGATCCCAATCATTACCTACTCAGTGCTGAGAAAGCCGGTATTCGGGGTGACTTCAGTAAGCTCGCCGGGCCGCGCTCTATGGCGGCATATCGTTCAGGGTTGCTCTACTATCATGGTGGTGCATCGCTGCAGGAGTGTGTGGTACCGGTGTTGGATATCCAGCTGAAAGAAGCCGAGCAGCCCGCCATCCAGCAAGCCAATGTGGTGCTGAATTACAAGAATGGAGCCAAGCGTATTACCACCCGGATGCCGGTGATCGAGCTGAGTGTTGAAACCCAGGATATGTTCTCGGTGGGTCAGGCGTTTGAGGTGTTGCTGGAAGCCCAGGATAAGAAGGGCAATGTTGTCGGTGAAGCCAAGCCAGGTGGTGCGGTGAATGCCGCCACCGGTACGATTACCCTGGAGCCAGGCAATAAAGCCCAGGTGACTTTGCGCATGCAGATGGAGTTTGAAGGCAAATTCAAAGTGAAAGCGCTTAACCCGACAACGCTGGCGGTATACGCTCAGCTTGAATTGGAAACTGACTACGCGGTGTAACCCATGGATGCTCTGGACCAGAAAATTACCCAAGCCTTTGACGGTAAAGTTGTCCGCAAGGATCTCGTACACCGCATCAAGAAGGGGACCAATGTTCCCACCTTCGTACTGGAGTTTCTGCTGGCGCGTTACTGTGCCAGTGACGACGAGGCGGAAATTACCGCCGGTATGGAAGCCGTACTGGAAACTCTGCAGGACAACTATGTGCGCCCGAATGAAGCCAACAAGGCACAGTCGGTGGTGGCAACCAAGGGCAAGCATCGCTTTATCGACAAGGTGCATGTGAACTATGTCGAAAAAGACCGCCGTCACTGGGCCGCGTTGGAAAACTTCGATTCACGCAAGGTGGCGATCAGCGAGAAGTTCTACCGCGACAACGACCGTCTGCTGCAGGGTGGTCTCTGGTGTGAAGTGACCATCGCCTACAACGAGATCGAAGACGACGATTACGCCTTTTACATTGAAGACCTGCGACCCATCCAGCTAAGCCGCTTCAGCTATGAGCAGTATTGTGAAGGGCGGGATGAATTCAGCCGTGATGACTGGATGGATGTGGTCCTGCGCTCAGTGGGCCTGGAGCCCACCAAGCTGACACAGCGGGTGAAGATGCACTTCATCGCCCGATTGCTACCCCTGGTTGAGCCGAACTTCAACTTCATTGAGCTTGGGCCACGCGGCACCGGTAAGTCCTATTTCTTCAGTGAGTTCTCGCCGTACTCCACTCTGATAAGTGGCGGCCAGGCGACCAAGGCTACCCTGTTCTACAACAATCAGCGCAAGAAGATTGGCTTGGTGGGCTTCTGGGATACCGTTGCCTTCGATGAGGTCGGCGGCATCAAGGTGAAAGATCCCGACACCATCCAGATCATGAAAGATTTCATGGCCAACGGCCGTTTCTCCCGAGGGGTTGAGGTAATCGCTGACGCCTCTATGGCGTTTGTGGGTAACCTGGACTTGTCGGTGAAGCAGATCGTGAATTCAGAGGTCTATGATCTGTTTCAGCCATTGCCGAAAGAGTTCGACCTGGCAGTAATGGACCGCTTTGCCTGCTATCTGCCTGGCTGGGAAATGCCCAAGAACAGCAGCGAATTCCTGACTAACAATTACGGATTCATTACCGATTACCTGGCAGAAGCTTTCCACTACCAGCTGAAGCACACCAACCGCTACGAAGAAGTCTCCAAGCGCATCCGCTTGGGCTCAGCAGTGGAAGGCCGAGACGAGAAGGGCATCAAGAAAACCGTCGCAGCACTGATCAAAATCCTGCACCCCTCAGCTCCGCCCAGTGATGAAGAGTTTGCTGAGTACGTGGAGTACGCGGTTGAATGCCGCCGCCGGGTGAAGGAGCAGATGAACAAGCGCAAAACCGACGACGAGTTTGCGCGCATCAACCTGTCTTACTTCGATACCGAAGGGCGCGAGGTGGTTGTGTACTGCCCAGAGTCGAAAGACGCCGGAGCTACCCAGGAGCCTTCACGCAAAAATATCCACAACCCCGAAGCGGAGAGTGGCCAGCCGGACGTTTATGCACAGGCTGGGCAAGCACCTGAAGCAGAGGTGGCGACTGCACAGGTCGATCAGCCTGTCGCTACTGACATTACTCCGGTCATGCCGCAAGAAGCGCCTCAGGAGCCCGAAGAGCAGCACTTCACGATTTACTATGGTGATACCGGCCACAGCTACGAATCCATCGTAGGGCCCTATTTGGGTGCTGCTAAGGTGGTGGAGATAGAAGACCCCTACATTCGTGCGACTCACCAGGTCCAGAACTTCGTTCGCTTCTGCGAAGCCGTACTGAAAGCTCCCACCGTCAGAAAAATAATCCTCACCACCAGCTATGATGAGGAAACGGACATCAAAGAGCTTGCAGCACGCTTCGACGAGCTGAAACAGAGCCTGATTGAGCTGGATGTAGAGCTGGAAGTGAAGATCAACGAAAACCTCCACGACCGTGAGATCCGCATCGACAACGGCTGGATCATCAAGATTGGCCGTGGCTTGGACTTCTTCCAGAAACCCGACAGCTGGTTCGGTATCGGCGTGACAGATCTAACGCTGCGGAAGTGTCTGGAGACTAAGGTGGATATATTTAAGGCGGGCTAAGTCAGGCATCGGGAAAAGAGCAGGGGCATTTGTCAGGAATGATTGCACATATCTTCTTGCATTTGCCCTTTACTTTTAGATCATCGACTGTTTCTCATTGGGTTTGATGGGTCTTTTATATAGAAGCTGAAATGTAAAAATTTTTACAAAAAGATAATAAAAACTACCTTCTTTGTTCTTGTTTCAGGGGTTTAATAATTTTAACTTATTGAAAATAAAAGAATTTGTTTTTTTTGGCCTAAGGCTTGCTCCTATCCAATCAGCTAGGAAATGGAGATTGGATATGAGCAAGCCGATACCAGTAGACCAGTTCGATAATGATCAGATTGAAAAACCTGAACTTACTGAGCACGCAGAGATGCGTATGAATCAACGTGGGCTAGGTAACGATGAAGTGGACTTGGCGATCAGTTATGGCAGGAAAATCCATGCACGTAGAGCGGTTTTCTATGTCATCGGGCGAAAGGAGGTCGCTAAGTACTCGGATCAAGAACCTGCTCTCAAAGACCTGGATGGCCTACAAGTGATCACGGATGCAGAGTGTACATCAGTGGTGACTGTTTATCGTAATCATGACCTACGCGCTATTCGGCCTTCTAAGCGCAAGCATCGGCACTTGCATTGAAGACTCAGTCAGCGGTGACGAAACTTTAGGGATGGGTAAGCTATGCAGCATTACGAAAAGATGTTTGAAAGTCTTAATCAGGAAAGCCTGGATCGAGGTGACGAAGTCCGAGTAGTGAGTAATCACAGTGGTTACGGTTACAGCGGTAGTGAAAACTTTGAGCATGATGATACTGGGGCTGTACACAATTACTCAGGCGTTGAAGATGATGTCTTTACCGCATATGCCGACAATCACGGTTGGGGTGAAGGTTACGACTATTAACTGCAGAAAGTGCTGAAAGGAGATGGCTCTAATGGGGTTTGGAAAATACTACGAGGACACGGTTAGCCGGTACGTTAACGATACCAGGGATCGAGAGCAGGCAATCAGTAAACCTGAGCCTGTGAGTGTTGAGAAGGCGAAGTCAGAAGCTAAGGAAGGAAAGAAGAAAGTGTCTGGACTTAAAAAGTTTCAAATGAGCGCAGCCCGTCCTTTGCCCGTAATCGTTCTGGCCGATACAAGCGCCAGTATGATCGCGGACGACAAAATAAAGACGATGAATGCGGCATTGCAAGACATGGTCAAAACGTTTGCCGATCAAAGCCGGTTGCGCGCGGAAATACAGGTGGGTCTGATCACCTTTGGAGGTGAAGAGGCCGAGGCTCATCTACCGCTAACCCCTGCGCATCAAATCGAACGGATGGAAGCGCTTGAGCCGCAAGGGCGGACCCCAATGGGGCATGCATTTCAGTTAGCGACTGAGCTGTTGGAGGATGCAGAGCTAATCCCCTCTCGAGCATATCAGCCGGTATTGGTTCTAGTTTCAGATGGTCGCCCCACTGATGATTGGCATGAAGCCTTCAGTAAGTTACAAACTTCGGTTCGAGCACAGAAGGCATCAAGGTTTGCTATGGCCATTGGCTCTGATGCTGACGAGGATATGCTGAAAAGATTCGCAAATGATCCTGAAGCGCCCTTGTTCAAGGCTGATAATGCTCGCGACATTCATCGTTTTTTCCGGGCAGTGACCATGAGTGTGACCGTAAAAAGTCAAAGCCCGAATCCAGATCAACCAACACAGTTCGCTATACCTGAGTTGCCCGATGACGATCCGATGGATATCGAATTCTGATGCGTTTCGTTGTTGCAGGAAGCAGCATTAAAGGGCCCGCCCATGTTGATGAGGGCCTACCGAACCAGGATTCTATTTTGTTGAGAGGGCATCGAGGTGGCTGGATTGCAGCTGTCTGCGATGGACTGGGTTCTTGCAAACATAGCCATATAGGCTCCTCAGCGGCCTGTGAGGCCCTGCGTTATGTGCTATCGACAGCAAGTGCAAGTGCAAGCTCTGCGGCATTTGTCAGTGAGGGGCTACACCAGCAGTGGCTACGAAAAATCAGACCCCATCCTGTAAAAGAAGTCGCGACCACATGCCTATGGGGGGCTGTAGATGATGAGGGGCGTCTCCGCACCGGGCAAATCGGAGACGGGTTGGTTTTGTATAGGAGTGCTGGTCGTTTATTCCGTTTAACACCGGAACGAGTTGGTTATGGGAATCAAACTCTCGCACTTTGGGATGACCATAAGCAACAGCATTGGACCCATGACGAGCAAGTTTTATCTCAGCCCGGAGATGGAATTTTACTCATGACTGACGGCGTATCGGAGGATCTTATTCCGGATATGCTGCCGGGCTTTTTTGATGCGGTTTATCAGAATATAGCTCGCCGTGGGCGCCGTTCTGGACGGAAGTGGCTTAATAATGAACTAAAAAACTGGTCGACGCCGATGCATGGTGACGATAAATCCATTGTGGCGATATTTAGGTTAGAGTAATGGATGCAGATAACGCTAAAAAGCGCGAAGTTAAGGATGTATTTGGTCACACCTATGCTTTAACGGAAAAAATGGGAGAGGGTGGTCAAGGAGTAGTATGGAAAACCGATAACCCTAAGGTGTTGATCAAAGGTTTTACAGATAAGAATCCGGATGTACGAAAGGCCTGGATTAACCAAATCTCATGGTTGATGCGGCAAGACCTGGCAGACCTTCACGTTGCAAGACCTGTTGCACTTTTGCAGGAGCCTAGGGCTGGTTATGTGATGGAGCTAATGGATGGTCTGATTCCGTTAACTCAACTTCTAGACGCGGTTGTTGAAGCAGGGTTCGAAGGTTATCTGGCTGGCGGTGGTCTGGCTAGACGTTTAAAACTGCTTAAGAAACTCTCATCGACATTATCTATCATGCATGGGCGGGGCATGTTGTTTGGTGACTTGTCGCCAGATAATATCTACATATCTTCGGAAATTGATAATACTGAGCTTTGGTTGATTGATTGTGACAATATAAGCTTCGAGTCCAAACCTTGTCGTGCCCTTTATACGCCAGATTATGGCGCTCCAGAATTAGTGAGAGGTGAGTCGGAATTCTCAACAGTAACCGATATATGGAGTTTTGCAGTAATCACGTATAGATTACTTACGGGGAATCATCCATTTAAAGGTGATTTGGTTAATTTTGGAGAGCCTGAGCTTGAAGAAAAAGCTCTTCGTGGAGAGCTTCCTTGGATTGGGCATTCTGAGGATATTATTAATAATAGTGAAAATGGAATCCCCCTAGAGGCGGTTGCAACAGGAAAACTTATTAAGGTTTTTTCAGAATGTTTTGAAGTGGGCTTGCTGGATCCACTTGCACGCCCATCTATGGCCTACTGGTTGGAAGCCATAAATGAAGCCTGTGAGCGAGTTGTTCAGTGCCACAACACAAGTTGTATGAGTAGTTATTTGCTTAACAAAAGCCTGACCTGCCCTTTTTGTGATGAGCCTATTGAGGCTGGCTATGTCTTGTTAAGTGAATACCACTATATTCCGCCGAGTGAGTTTCCTGACTGGCATGATCATAAAGCTAATGATAGCTGGATTAAGACTGGACGGGCTGTAATCTTACAATGTGGGAATAATATTGATTTTAGCCCTGATATTCCATCTTTGTGGAATAGTGAAGTCATTCCAAAAATCGCCAGTTTTAGTTTAGAAGACGATGGGCTCTGGATTGATCCATTAGACTCTAACATTAATCTTCAACGTGATAAGAAGAATGTACCGATTAAAAAGCGAATGCGTCTTAAGTCAGAGCTCCGAGGCGAGAGCGATGCCTGGTACTTCATGCATGTAGGAGATATTGACGTTCCTCATACTGTTTGGCGATTTAAGTGGTAATTAGGCATGGAATTAAAAGATTTATTGTTATTTTCAAAAGACCTTATTGCCATAAATAGCCCAGAAGGTAATAAAGATTTAATTGAGGGCGCTGAGGTCGATTTTTTTGAAGACTCTGGTCAGTGGTTTATACGCCAGGGGGAATTTATTAAACCGGTAAAGCCTGTCCGAGATGAAGATTTTTTCTATGGTCTAGCTGAGCGTAAAGAAACCATTTGGTTGGTGAGTAAAAAGACGAGTAAACAGGCATTTTTACAGTACATAAGTGCCAGTGAAATACTGAATATCAGTATGCCTATCGGCATAGATACCCTGGTTCTCGAATTTCTTTATAACGAAATGGAGATCAAGGAAAGGGATATGGCCTTGGCATCTCAATGGTTGCTCGAAGAGTTTGTCGTTGATGGGAATAAACAGAGGCTAGTGGTTACACGATTCCAAGAGTTAGGAGATAAGGATTTTCAGATCTTAGGTCGTACGTGGCGTGCTGACATTCAGCCTGTTAAGGATGGTGGTTTTTTGATCCGCCGAATCGCCAGAAAGACACAAAAGCCACCCTCGATAAAAGTACTGGAAGGGAACTTTCAATTCTCTGATGTCAGTTCGGCGAGCAGGTTGCAGGACCCTTCCCAGCAGGCGATGTTGGAGTCCGCGCTTCAGAATACGACGGCTTACATGGATCTGTGGAAGCTATACAACGACCTCGAATGGAAAAGAGCCCAGGGGGCCGCAAGTAAACTTGGTGCTCTGCGCTATGTTGATTGTAAGGGCATTGAAATAGATGGTGGTAATGCCTGGCGCTTGATTCCAAAAAGTATGGAGGCTTTTAACAAGTTTAAAGAGCTTTGGAGACAGCTTGAAATACCTTTTTCGGCTCAAGTTGAGGTCAGTGATCAAGAGCCGGACTGGACCTCCGAACTAATAGGAGGAGGGGAGCAAGAGAAAGTTGTCCGTGGGGTTATAACATTTGATAAGCAGTCAATAATAGTTCGCCCAGATACCCGCAGGAGAAATAATAAACCTTCTCGAAAAGGCTACATTTATTACTCGCTAGCTGGTGAGCGCACTATAGGTAAAAGGCGTGAAGAGGCTAAACGAACCATCGATAGTGGTAAACACACTCCTCAACGACATTTGCGCTACCTGCTAGAGGGAGTCTCAGTACCGGTAGATCGTCGGAAAAAGTTGGAAGATGTAACGGCCTATTCGAAGGAAACCTTCAAAGGTGGTACCCCTACAGACCGGCAGCGTAGGGCTTTGTCTGTAGCTCTCAATACCCCCGATATTGCACTCATCATCGGGCCTCCCGGGACTGGGAAAACCCAAGTAATAGCCGCTTTGCAACGTCGTCTCGCTGAAGAAAGTAAAGGACGCAAACTGAGGGGGCAGGTGTTGATCAGCAGCTACCAGCACGATGCCGTCGATAATGCGTTGAGTCGAAGCGATGTCTTCGGCCTTCCTCCTGTAAGAGTAGGGGGGCGCCAGGGATCAAGCCCAGTCAGTATTCAGTTTGAACATTGGAGCACAAATCTTGCGGGTCATTTAGATCAGCAGGTTGAAGAGCTTGAGCGGCGAGAACCGTTACTGAGCATTGTGAAAGCACTGTATCGCCAGTTCCAGTTGCTACGTATGGCTAGACTGGACCTTCCAGGTCGGGTGGCTGCACTGCAAAAAGCAGATCAACTTCTGGAGGAGATACAGACAGTAGGTACGCATATTCCCGCACTGTTACTAGCTCGCTGGCAAGAATATCTCGAGTCACAGGGAGAGATTACTCACAAGACTAAGAGTGAGCCCGATCGTAAAAAATTGTTGGCTAGCATTAGAGCGCTACGTGTAGAGGAGGCCACTTTTGCAGATGATGGAGGTGATCGAGCTTATAGCTTGTCACGTTCATTGCGGAGAGAAGGCATCGAAATTGATGAAGAGTTTCAAATGGTGCTCGATAAAGCGGCAGATGGAGAGCCTGTCGACAAATCAGACCTGAAGAAGCTGCGCATACTTCGAGACTTGTTGATAGATCGGATCATGCCTGATTATCGACCACCTGAAGTTCGAAGCAGCATAGATGGCGATGGATTGGCACTAATCTCAGATCTGGAACAAGCACTGGAGCGAACAATTACTTCCAGCCGAAAAGGTATTGCTGGTGTATTGGAACAACTGAGTAATGCTCTGCACTTTGATCCACAGCAAGCACAAAATACCACTGAAGAATACGCGATGGTTATCGGCGCCACATGTCAGCAGTCGGCCGGTAACCAGATGAGTAATCTGAAGGATGTTGCCGGCCTAGATGATACATCGATCACTTTCGATACTGTCGTCGTTGATGAGGCTGCACGCGCTAATCCGCTGGACCTGTTTATACCGATGTCAATGTCTGAACGCCGCATTGTATTGGTGGGTGACGATCGTCAACTGCCACACCTTCTTGTACAGGAAATCGAGCAGGAAATTGCTTCGCAAAATAGCTTGAATGAAATAGAGCGGAAGGCGTTCGAATCGAGTTTGTTCGAGCGTTTAAGGAACAAACTACAGCGCCTGGAAAAAGAAGATGGCATACCCAGAGTCGTAATGCTGAACAAGCAATTCCGCATGCACCCTGTTTTGGGTGACTTTGTAAGTCAAAACTTCTACGAATCTGTTGGATTAGAGCCCGTAGAGTCTGGTCGAAAAGCTGAAGAGTTTAGCCACCAGTTGCCTGGGTATGAGGGAAAAGTCTGTGCCTGGGTAGATGTTCCACGCGCGCTTGGTGCTGAGCGACGTTCAGATACAAGTCTTGGCAGGGAGGTCGAAGCGGAACGCATAGCCCGGGAAGCTGCTCAACTTTTGAAAACAACGGACGGTAATATCTCGGTCGGAGTGATCACTTTTTACAGTGCCCAAACAAAGCTGATCATGGAAGAACTTGAGGGCTTGGGGATCATGCAAAAAACGGCTGAAGGATTTCAGCCTGTGGAAAAGTATAAGTCGACCAACAATGGTGAAGAGCGGATAAGGGTAGGGTCCGTAGATGCGTTCCAAGGTAAAGAGTTTGATGTCGTCCTGCTCTCATGTGTGCGCACAAGTGGAAAGAGAGCGGTAGCTCATGTTGAGGATGGAGAGCAGCGTGAAGCGCAACTTAATCGTAAATACGGTTTCCTGCGTCTCGCAAACCGGATGAACGTCGCCATGAGCCGCCAGCGAAAGCTGCTTGTTATCGTAGGTGATCGTGCGTTAGCGGAAGGAGAAGAAGCTAGGGAGGCAGTACCGGCTCTGGTTGCCTTTGCTGACCTGTGTAGGGGGACGTATGGCTGTATTCGCTAACCGGTATTTGAAGTATCGAGACGAACCATTTGGGAGGCGTGAGGCTTTATTGTGGCCCGTTTATGTCTACCGGATCACTTACCCTGCAGTCAGTGCTCAGAAGTTAAACCTTTTTCAGCGTGCTGTGTTAGGGCTAACACGCGCAGGCTGTCAGAATCCCCAGGAGATGTCTCAGCTGTTAGGTCTGCATCACGAGATGGTTCTATTGATCTTGGCGCAGTGCAACAGCCGTGGCTGGATAGATGGCCGCGGACAGCCGACAGAAAGTGGAATTGCTTTGCTTGAGGAAGATGAAGATCGGAATTTGGATCTTCGAACGGGTCTGCTTTTTCGGGACGCTATCAGCAATACATTTTGGCCGCGTATTGTGAGCGATCTGGAAGAGATAGAGCCCTTGCCAGAGTCAGGCGAGCGCCCGATATTTCGTTTCAATCGATCCAGCGGATACAGTGTGAAACCCTTTCAGTTACGGCATAACCCAAATGCTCATTACCAGATCGATAACCGGGAGATACTAGAAGCATACCGAAATTACCGGCTTGATTACTTTAACGCTCGTCAGTTGTATGGAAGTGACAGTCTTCCTGAGCAAGTCCAGGCTCATGGGATTCAGCTTATGGAGGAGAGCCCTGAACCTATGTATGTGCTTACTTGGCTAGCAGAAGACTCTTTGGGCGAAAAGCCTTGGCACCTCAGTGATCCTTTCGATCTAAGGCAGAATGTTCCCTGGCTGGAAGAGACCTTTAGCAATCTTCTGCCGGGTAACACTGTTCTAACAAAAAAATTAGCACGAGTTGTTGGTGAGCCTGAGCCGGAAGCCCAGACCGTGGAAGCTTGGATGCGTAGCATGGAACACTCCATTGATTCTGAGTTGTTGGTAGAGCACGCGTGGGCTAGTCGCGAAACCCTCGTTGCCAGGCACTACACCGCCCTGAAGCGTAGGTTGATGCTGATTGAACAGGGGTTAGGAAAGTATGAGCTTGATAGTACTCTCACAGATGCCCAAAAGTTGTGTGAGGCAGTTTGCCAATGGTTAATTAAAAATTACAAACCTGAAATGGGTATATTGCCACGGGTTAAGTCTCATAACAGGGATCTAAATGCGGCGATTCTAGAAAGCTTAGGGCTTAATGCAATTACGAAGAAATCGTCTGATATTTTGGCGGGGCAAAGTCTGTATTCTGTTTGTAGGGTCTTAGAAGGAAGAAATGAATCACTAAAGGCTATGTTGTTTGCAGCATTATTGAGCACTCATAACAGGATGGATCATCCTATTAGGAGAATATCACCAGATGATTTAGATCTGGATCAAATGCTAGAGCTTGCAGATTTACGTAATAAAGCGACCCATGCAAGCGGTCAAGAATTCGAGCAAAACGTTGTTATACGGTTAGGCGAATTCGCTATGGGTTGGACACTATTATTCAAGGATTGGATGTGACATGAGTAACAAGAAATCTCAAAACAAACGCCAGGTCTCGAATTCATCTAATACTACCCCTAGCTTAGGTGCCAAGGTTACAGCTTTAGCCGCCGCTGTGCGTGATGGAAGTGGTCTTTTAAACAAGCCAGAGTTGAAAGAAGAACTTAATGTTGATGGGACTTTTCTGGATGATTTACGATCCAGCTTACCTTCTGAACAAGCGGATCGATTTGCCCCTTGGTTAGATCAGTTCGCGAGGTTTTGTAAAGAACTGAATAAGAAATCAGCTTTATTGGACGAAGGTCGCAAAACGGTTCAGGAAACGATCGAAAGTGCTGAAGAGGAGATGAAAAAGAATCGGCAGGACCTGGAGAATGAAATAGCGAAGGAGCGAGATACGCTGCGTCAGGAGGAGAAAAGTCTCCAAGAGCAACGCGATAGTCTTCTCACTGATCGAGAAAAGCTGAATGCAGAGTCCGAAGCACTGAAACCTCGCGCTGAAGAGATCTCCCGAAGGGAAGGCGAGCTGGTCGATCGAGAGCTGGCTATGGAGTTTAAAGAACTTGAAGCACGTAACGGCTTTGCCAGCCTTAAGAATGAGGCGCTAGACGGCTTAAAACACGAGATCAAAAGTCTGGAGGCTGATCGCGGTCGGCTGAAACTGGAGGTTGAGCTCCAGCATGAGGTTATGAGTGGTGCGCAACGAGAAAAAGACGCTGCTCTGGTTCAACGTGAGCACGAACTTAAAGTAAGCGAACAGCGCCTGGAGACAAAACACCGTCGCCTTCGTCAGCTACAGGATGAGCTTGATGACGAAAGGAAGGATATTCAGAAGACTCTCGACGAACTTATGGTCCAGGAGCGGGAACGCTTTGAACTTGAACGAGATCGTCAGAATCAGGCGGTAAATCGCGCTTATGAGAAGGTTGATGCACTGAGTCGCCAGCTTTCGGATGTTAAGGAGTTGCAGGCTGTTCTTGGTGATCGTGAGCCACAGGTGCTACTGGACGAACTTGAAGAACTTCGTCGCATCAATTCTGCGTTAAGGTCCAGTGCTACAGGCTCCGATTTGGAGCAGCTAGAGAGGGACAATACTTTCCTACGTGATCACGTGGCTCAGCTGGAAAGTCAGTTACGTGATTTAATTCCTGAGCTGGAAGAGTCGAAAAGCGAGCTTAGCCGCAGACGAATGGGAGCCTCTGACCTTAAGCGTCTATCTGACGAAAAACGTACTCTTGAGGTCAATAATCAGCTACTGGGGGCTCGCCTTAATGAACTCTCGTCTCAGGTCAATCATTTAACTGAAGCCAACCAAGCCAAATCTGCGTTCCCTGAACTTTCAGGCATGGATAGCGACGATACATACAGAATTGTTCCTGTCATTGAGGACGTGCCAGAGAGTCTAGAAAGTTTTGCGGAGGAGCTTCAGCATCGGATAGCTCAAGTAGAAGAGGGGACTAAGCTTTATTATCCAATCGAGGATATTAGGGCGCTTCTGGGTGGTCTTGCGATGAGTCAGTTGCATGTGTTCCAGGGGATTAGCGGAACTGGTAAAACCAGTCTTGCTAAAGCATTTGCAAAGGCAATGGGTGGCTTTTGTGAAGATGTCGCTGTGCAAGCTGGTTGGCGCGACCGTGACGATTTGTTGGGACATTACAATGCATTTGAAAAGCGCTTTTATGAGAAGGACTGCTTGCAGGGACTCTATAAGGCGCAGACAGATGCGTGGAAGGATCGCTGCAATGTGATCCTACTAGACGAAATGAATCTATCTCGTCCTGAACAGTATTTTGCGGAGTTCCTCTCTGCGTTGGAGAAAAATAATCCAAGAGAGCGCCTGATTACCTTAAGTGAAAACGGCATGGATGATGCTCCACGGTTATTCATTAATAAGCGCAGGATTCTGGTGCCGCGGAATGTCTGGTTTATTGGTACCGCAAACCACGATGAAACTACCAACGAATTGGCAGATAAAACATATGACAGGGCACACGTGATGACGCTGCCTCGCCAGGAGGAAACATTTGAAATCAGGGCAATGGAACGTGTTCGTTATTCATTTTCCTCGCTCCAAAAACGTTTCGAGAAGGCTATAAACTCTCATCGGAAGGAAGTGGAAGAATTATTGGAAAACCTTAAGACGAGTAGATTGACTACTGTCCTTGGAGAAGGTTTTGGTCTTGGTTGGGGCAATCGCTTTGAACGTCAGGCAAAGCGTTTTGTCCCGGTCATGATGGCAGCTGGCGCCACCAAGCAGGATGCTCTTGATCATTTGTTGGCTACGAGGGTTATGCGTAGTGGCAAAGTGACGGGCCGTTACGATATCGATTTAGATCAGCTTGGGCAGGTAGAGGATGCTGTTGTCGAGCTGTGGCGAGACTTGGGTGGCAATAGCAGTGCGGTGAAGTCAATGCTGCAGATCGAAGAGGACCGCCGCCGTAAGGAACGCAGTGTATGAAGTTGTATGACCGCATTACTGACAGCGACGTTAAATGTTTGCCGGGAAGTGTTCAGCCAGGTCGCTTTTTGCTTAAGCAGTCCGCAATGTTAAACCGCCACACAATTTTGGAGGCAGGGGAGCTTCTCTGCACAGACGGCTCAGATCGTTGCCATCTAGCCGACGTTAACGTTTCGTTCGTTAAACCGGATCGAGCACTGGAAGATGATTTTGCCCTGGTTGCTGATGCAGTCACAACAATCGCCAGGTTAGTGTCGGCGGGTGAAAGCCTACCAACACCACTGCTACCGACAGCAATGATTAGTGAACAGAGCGATTTATCTGAGCTGGAACAGTTAATGGAAGAGGTGATAAGCGCTGGGCATTTGCATTCTATTTCGAAAAGGCCTCGGATCGATCTCCGGTATGAGGAGTCTGTGACAGAGGTCTCCAGGGCTCGACGTTTAACGAACAAAACATACACGCATTTGGCGTCACACTCAGAGTGCTGGCAACGGCAGACGTTGTCAGGGGTGCAGCCAAAGCGTGTTAAGGCGAAATTCAGTGAAGATGATTATGCGATCTATGAGAACTTAGTTTATGCCCGGTTGCTCGATCAGCTTGACAGACACCTCACTTATAGATTGCGCCAGCTTGATGTTTTGTTAGATGGCCTTTCCAAGGCGATGAAGTTTTCTGAAAGCATGGATCTGCACTACCTCCTAAGCCAAGACATTTATCGATTATGGGGAGACACATACAGTCCAAAACAAACCAAAAAACAACTGGAAGCAACTGGGAAAACACTGGATAAGGTTAAAACCTTATTAAAAACCGTAAGAGCTTTAAAGCAGTCTGGTTTATATCTTCAGGTGCCAAGAGAAGTAAGGATCAGCCCAACTCTGCACCGCACAAACATCCTGACACATGATCAGCACTACCGTCATTTGGCTCATGTTTGGGATGCACTGCACCTTGTAATTCAGAAAAGTATTCGGTGCCCGGCTGAGCAGCTAGCGTTTAATCAGCAGTTGGAGCGCGACTACAGCGTTTACATAGGGCTTGTTTTGCGATTAGCGCTTAGTCGCTATGGATTTGAAAAAGGAGGTAGCGTTGGATGGGGTGGCCACCGACTGCATCTTGCCCAGGTTGGCCTTAATTGGTTACTAAAGGTGGATGAGACTGTTGTCCTGGAGCTGGTACCTTGGGCATGCTCTTTTACCTTGCCCGATGAGGTTGAACGTATTAATGCCCCAAGGGTCATTTGTTGGCCAGGAACAGAGCTAGGGGACAATCTTGATCAGCCATTGACCGAGTCCGCGTTGCGTCTGTCTCCGCTTGATCTCTATGTTGTTGAGCGGATGGGTTACCTGGTTGATAGCACTTTATCTAAGATACTGCTGGCCGATTACGGCAAGCCTTTAAGTCCTTTACCCACCCCAGTGGCGTCCGGCTGTACGGATATAAGTGGCCTGGATATTAGGGGCTACCAGGTGCAGGTTATATCCCCTCTGTCTGATGTGGATTGTGAGACGGCGTCAGTTCTATTCGAACAGCATGCGAAGCCAGAGCTGGTGGCTGAATTTAAACGCCAACTTCAGCTTGTGCGGACACTTGCTGTTTGCCCTGTATGTGGGGCTTCGGCAGAATTGGCTCCCCAGGGTAAAGGCGAGTTCAGTAGCCATTGCCAATCATGCGATACGAAGCGGTATTGGCACAGAGTTGGATCTGGACATTGGAAATATCAGCAAACTCTGAGGGATGAGGTGGCGTTCCGCGTCAATGGCCGGCGTAGTTTCGAGCTTTGTTGCTAGGACGCTTACAGCCCTAGCATACTGAAGAACATTACGTTGCAAAGGTTACGGAAATAAGGGGGATTTTGAAATGCTTAGTCGTTATCTTCAAGCCCCAACTTTTCCATCCAGTTAGTAAGCGTTTGGTGATTAGGAATACCAAGTAGTTTGGCTGCTTTAGAGCGCTGGCCAGCCGTGATTTTTAGAGCTGCTTGAATGCACTGTCTTTTTGTGTCATCGAGTAATTTATGAATATTAATACCGCGGCTGACATCAATAACCATATGTCCATCGACGGCCTGTTTGGAAGAGCGTTGAAGGAGAGCTGTTTGAATCGTTGAAGCGTCGATGTCGTCCCCATCAGACCAGATTGATGCGCGTAACAACGTGGTCCACAGCTCACGTACATTTCCTGGCCATGGTTGCAGCTTGATTACCTGTCTGGCATCGCTGGAAACGGTCTTATGCTGATACGCAGGCTGAGATGAGGCATCTTCGTTAATTTGTTTCATCAAGTCGTCAATTAGAGTATCGATATCCTCTTGTCGGTCTTTCAGGCTAGGGAGCTGAATGACGCCAACGGCCAGCCTGTAGAACAGGTCTTCTCGAAAGGTTCCCTCGTCAATCATAGACAGCAAATCCCGATGGGTAGCGGCGATAACCCGAACGTTTACCTTACGCGGTTTGCTTTCTCCAACTCGATTTATTTCTCCTTGTTGCAATGCTCGTAGGAGCTTTACCTGGGCGTCTAAGGGCAGCTCTCCAAGCTCATCGAGAAACAACGTTCCAGAATCGGCTTCTTCAAAGAAGCCTTTCCTGGTCTCTTCAGCGCCGGTAAAAGCCCCCTTTTTATGTCCGAACAATTGAGAGTCGAGGAGAGATTGGGGGATTGCGCCACAGTTAACCGCTATAAATGGCTTTTCTGAGCGCATTGACGCTTTATGGATCGCGTTGGCAATCACTTCCTTACCTGTACCAGAGGCTCCATGGATAACTACAGGAACGTCGCGAGGAGCAAGTCGTTTTGCGACTTTGACTGCTTGGGCCATTGTCAGCGAATTCGTCGCGATGTGCTCAAAGTGTGTATCTAGGCCTGGCATTCCCGACGCGAGTGTCTGCAGCTTGCCGTCCTGCTGTTTTAGGTATTCCAACGATAGATCGAAGGGGAGTGTGAGTTTCTCGAGGCCATTTTCTCTTGAGGTTTGAACCAGCTCACAATTGAATACGCCTTTACCCAGTAGCATCCAGGTCGCAATCATCGCTGGAGTGCCTGATGTGAGGTTTAAGATGAGTTTTCCACCTCGTTGGCTGTAGTCGGTGAGTTCTTCATGAGCTACATCGTAGATGCCTTCGTAATCGATCGGACTCCTGATCCCTGCCTGTCTGGATGTAATGCGGATTGCTCGATTTTGAGATTTTAATTGCTCGCTTAGCCACTGCTCGTAACGGGGGATCTCCTCGAACCAATTGTTTGCTAGCAGTCTCAGCTCGTCGAAGGGCCATTCAGACTCGATCAAAATTGAGCCAATAGGGCCAAGCCCCCCTTTTTTTTCGGCAGCCAAATCTTGGTTACCCAGCCAGCTGATAAGTATCCGTTTCATGAAGAAGCGCTGCTTTATTGGTAAGAATGCAATATTTAAAGTCTCGTGGACTAGATTTTACCAGCTTATGAAAGGTTGCGGAGTGTGGAAGGCTTGGAACTGCCGGTATTAAGAAAACCAGTAAAGGAGGAAGGGGTCCTGGGCCTATAGCTTGCTTGTGGTTAGGTGTAACGACACGCTGTTGTTCATATCTTCCTTTTCGATGCGTCTACGATAGAAAGAGACTTTTCAAGAGTGACCTCAAAGATTTGAAGGTGCTTGGGAGCTGTATTCTGCGATTTGGTTGAACCTTTAGTAAGAGCAAGCAAAGGGCAAACCTTGGTGCGCAGCTTGGTGCACTTTAGGTTTTTGGCCATTTTTGCAGTGCAAATCGAACTCAATTTCTGCGTAAGTCTTTGAAAATAATGGCGCCCCAGGCAGGACTCTAACCTGCGACCTGCCCCTTAGGAGGGGAAAGGGATTGGTATCTCAGGCTGTTTATATGAATTTCATTCTGTCTCGAAATGTCTCTAAATAAACAAATAAAACAATATGTTACGATTATCTCCTCTGTTCAGCTAGTATCATCGATTCTCATCTAGACTCACGCTATACTATGCCAAGTGGTGGGCCGCTTGGTGGGCCGCTGGTGGGCCAGTTTGACGTATAAAAGAGCTTAAGATGAAGCAGCAAATACTCAGTTCTCATCGTGAGATACAGGCACTGAAACCCTCAGGTAACGCGAGTGTTGAACGTATCAGAGTATCATCAACACACGGTCCAGGCTTGTATATCGAAATGCGTGGCGACCGTGTGAGCAAACGCTGGGTCTACCGATTCAGACTGGGTAACAAGCGCCCTGATTTGATTATCGGCACTTTTCCATCTGTAAGTTTGAAGCAGGCAAGAGAATTGCACGGTAAAGCTGTTCAGCTGGTAAAACAGGGCATTGATCCACGGTCGTATCGTGCCGCTGAGGTCGCTAAAAACACTCAGGCATGGAGCATGCAAGAGGCGTTTTCGTACTGGATAAAGCACTATGCTGCGAATCCGACTCGGAATGGCTACCTGCCAACAGAAAAAACTGTCAAACAGATGCAGCGTCGATGGCGCTTGCACCTGCAGGATGATCTGGGATCGTTCCGAGTCATGGATCTGAATCGATCCAAGCTATTGGAAGTCTTGTCGAATGCAGCCATTAAGGCGCGGGAAGAAGCCAGGCAGTGCCTGACATTGCTGAAAGCGTTGCTGGCCTATTGTGAGGATATGGAGCAAATCGAGGAGAGCCCAGCTGCCACCATAACTCCCGGAAAAATCAAGGCGCGTCCCGCCCCTCCAAAAAAACGCTACCTCACTTTGCCAGAGTTAAGGGAGCTTCTTGTGGCACTGGATTGTGATACAGGCCGTACTTCTGCCAGTACTCGTAATGCCATCAAGCTTGCTGCCTCGACAGCTGCCAGGAGAAGTGAGGTTTCTCAGCTACTGTGGTCGGAGTTGGATCTTGAAAATGGAGTCTGGACATTACCAGACCATCGATCTAAAACTCGGCAAGGAAGACGGATAAAACTTTCAGCTTATTCGCTGGATGTACTGCGTCAACAACGGCAGCACAGCAATTCCCAGTATGTATTTGAGTCTCCACGCAAGCCTGGGGAGCCCATAGGTATTGATGTGCTGTCAAAAGCGGTAAAACGTCTTCAAGGACGTGATACGAAAGAGCAAAATTTGGATGCTCCTTTAGCACATTTGGAGCCTTTTGGTGTTCACGATGTGCGTAGAACGGTAACGACGGCATTGACGGAACACTTGGGTGCCGACAAGCTGTTGGTCGATGTAATGATTGGCCATGCGGAGCCACGTTTGATTGCTACCTATAACCGTGCTGATCGCTGGCCACTACAGGTGCAGATATGGTGTCAGTGGGGGGATATGCTCTCGAACCTTTGCTCCGATAAGCCAGAATTTATACAGGAATCGAAGCACACTAACGTCATTCACGTCCAGTTTGGAAGTCGCTGATTGACGGTGAATAAATTATGGATGTGAAGAAGGGGCTTTTAGGCCCCTTCGGATTGGTTCCCGTTGCGCTGTGCACACCATCGGTCGGTTCCGAGTTGTATCCATTCCTGAATATCTGACTCGCGCCATGAAACCCGACCTCCGCTGATTCTGACACGCTGCGGAAACTCCCCTGCATCCATTTGCCGATAGATGGTTGCCCGGGATAGTCCCGTAACGTTAATCACTGCATCAATACTCAACATTCGGTCCAGCATATATACCCCTGTTCAAAAAATGGCATGAATCTCGCGCACCTGCATTAACGATCAAGGTTTGGAGATAGGGCGATTCTGAACCAAAAGTCGACAGGGTGAGGTTCGGCAAATTGCTGAAAAAACGCAAAAACTCGAGAATAGCTAAAAAACGAACAGTTATTGTGCTCATGGTTCAGAAAGTGAGATGTGAACCTGCAGTATCGGATTGGAAGTCTGGATCTCACGCGGGTAGTCCCATTGACTTGGGAGATACTCCATTTTAGGCCGCCAGACTTGGAAGTTTCACATGCATCCCGAAGCTAGACCTCATATTCAAGATACAACCTGTTGTCCCGGGATCTTCCCCTAGGTTATCGAGCCTCGTAGTCAGTTCATCGTGCAATCGTCCCGGCTTTGTTTTTTCGACAACGGCCAGATAATGCTGCATAAAGTGCCCGAATGTCCGTGCTGGATCCGGTCTCTCTTCCAAATAGGGTGATGCATGCTCCATACGCCAGGCTACAGCCAAACAGTAGGCTCCCCAGAGACCATGCTTTTGTACAGAAAAATTGGCCGTTAAAGCCCGCAGTGATCCACTGGGTGCCTGTGCTCGGAACTGATGGATCACGGCACCATTGCGATGTTGGTTTGGCTTGCAGTACCAGGAAATACCGGCAAGCCCGGTAACGTTCTTGGGATTATAGGTGCGCAGAGTACGGTTTTTCGCGAGCGTGTTGATCAACTCATCGCGTGCCTGCATTGCCGCTGCACGCGCTTGATCACGGCCACCATGGCGTGTATTGCCAAAAAAAGCCTGGTATTTTCTCCCATTGACGCATTTGCGGACCATGAAACCTGTGTCGATCTCGGTAATATGCTTCATTGAGTTGGGCATGAGCGCTGATTCTCAGAATGGAAAGGGCTGGGTTCAATCAAGCAGTTCATCAGGCTGCCTCGTAGGCGGCAGCCTCATCGCCAGGCAGCCAGAATCGTTGCTGATTGAAGCTGCGCATTCCGTTGAGTGAATAATTCCGGGAAGCACGCTTTTGCTTGTCCGCCATGGCGTTTTGGCCGTCAGCATCACGCAGATATCGCGCCAACGTGGTCATGGCAGGTCTACCATAACGGGCTCCTGGAGAAGCGCAGGTCCAAACATGTCGTAACGTATCGGCAATGTCTGGCAGGTTTTGGTCCAGGTATTCCAATCCATGGGCACACAGCTCGAGTGTGAGTTGATCATGGTCTACCAGTGATGCGGTCGGCTGCTGGAACCCCCCTCTCCGATAGACCCTGATTTTACCGAGGTCATGCAGTAACCCGGCAACAAACCCCGTCTCCTGCCACACCAATGGCATGTTCGGCTCATTCAATCGGATCATGCCGACAACCATCTGGGCGACCTCCAACGAATGCGTCATCAGTCCTCCAGGGTAGGCATGGTGGTCACGCTGGCTGGCGGGCAACAACATAAAACATTCCAGATGATCACTGCGTTCCAAGCTGAATTTCAGGAAATGGCGCAGCTGAAATGTTTGGAGGTTGTTTACCGCAGAGACAAGCTGATCCGACACATCCGGTAGCGGTGATAGACTTCGCGGAAGCGAATGTAGGCAAGGTAGCCTCATGACTTGATCGGTTGTAGGTTTACCGATGTAGGTCAGATGCAAAATCGGGTTCGTATCTTCCTCGGTGCGATAGCCGATCACGTATACCAGTGAGAAATGTTGCAGCAGAACATTGCTGTCGATCTGGCAAGTTATAGCCGCGAATGCAGTGTATGTCATGCACCAGCAACTGAGCTGTAACTCATGAACAGGATCACCGTCAGCATCGATACGGGTCACCAGGCCTGTGATGCGCAGAATATCGTGGTGGGGCTGCCCCCGCATAGCGCCACTGTTCTGTACTTGCATGTGTGAGTACCCTCTGCGGAAATGGTTTTTCAAAATCTGCGCTGTTACCCTAAGCGCACAAATCATATTCGTAATAACAGAATGTCATCCTGAATGGCATTATAGGCGGCAAAATGATCTTTGCAATGCTTTTATGTCATTCTGGGTGGCTTATTTATATTCAGGATTGAAAATGGTCCGTTGTCATCTGTCTCGCCTGATGGGGGAGCGCAAAATGAAAATCATCGATGTCGCGCGGGAAACCGGCCTGAACCGCAATACGATCACGCTGCTATACAAGGAAAACGCGCAGAGGGTCGACCTGGATGCGATCGATAGGCTCTGTCACCTGTTTGGGTGTGAGGTGAGTGATTTGCTGGAGTATGTGCCTGACGAATAAGGTCGAGAAGGATGGGGGGAGACTGGCAGGAGATCGATATCAAAGCAGCAACAGTCATCTCACTTTTGGTATCTCGCTCCACCGAGTGGTATACGCCGGCGACAGATGTTCACGCTTCATGGCCCAGGCCTTTTGGGTGCCTTGGCTGGCTAAAAAAAACTGACCTCTGCCCTGGGTGAAGGGGTATGGGGTATAACGGTGTTCCAGGCTGCCTGTGCGGGCGGCAAATTCGCAGAGCGAGCGAACGGCGACCTTCACGAAACGCTCTCGTGTTCATGCCAGCTCACGTTGAGCACACTGACCGGCATTTCTTGTTGCAGCATCGCCTGCAGCCATAGCCGTTGATGATCCTGCAGTCGATCACCCGGGCCCTTCACTTCGATCAGACGATACTGGCCTGTACTTCGCTTCAGCGCGATGAGATCCGGCAGCCCGCGTCGATGGTGGCGCAGGTCGAGCAGCAGGTGATGAAATACCGCGTCCAGATGCGCAGCCGGAATCACCGCCAAAGCGTTCTCGACCAAATCAGGTGTCAGACTAGGCCAGTGGATCAATGAGCAGCTGATACCCCGCTTCTGATCCAGCCGTTGCAGAATCGTCTGCTGGTAGGTGCCCGACTGGAGCTTCTCAAAGCCCTCATCGAGCCATTCGGCGCGTGACTCATTGAACCCCGGTCGATAGAGGTCGGCAGGCCCAGACTGAAACGGATTGAAGAAGGCACCGCGCACCGGTGCAAACAAGGCTGGCCAGAACAGCAGGGCAAAGAGCCCGGTAAAAAGTCGATTCTCAACATGAAACAGCGCTGTATCCGAATCCGACAGGGATGCGATCACCGCCTGCTCGACCCGGCCCTGTGCGGGCTTGGGCAGAACGACCGACTCAGTGGGGATCGACAGAGCTTCGGATACAGCAAAATCCAGTTTGGCCTTACGGGCACAGCGCTGCTGTATGCGCTGCAGTCCGACGCGGATCTCGGGCTGAGGAATGCGGACGTACGCCTCAAAGGCCCACTGAAACACCTGCTCCGGCGGCTCGTGCTTCTCCTGTATCCTCAGGGCACGCAGCTGCGCTTCACGGTGTTGGCTTTGCCGATACAGGTTCAATGCCAGGTCGGTCTGCTGCTGGCGCTCGGCCTCACGGCCCAACTGGAACAGGATTTTCTGGCGGCGGTAATCGATCCAGTCACAGTCGATCTCTGGTGGTAAGGAGTCACACAACACTTCAATCGGCTCGCCCTCAGCGGCCCGTTGCTGGAGTTGATGCAACTGCAGATAAAGATCCACCTCCGCCCGGTTTTGGAAAGGGCGAGACGCATCTGTCAGTGGGACAGGCTCGAACTGCTGCAGCCCCAATTCGGTCAGCACAAACTCGGACCAGCTCTGGTACAGATTGCCAAAGAACATCAGCCGTAGGCGGTCGAACAGTTCGCTGCACGAAAGCTCAAGGACCTGAAAGGGGGCTTGAGGCCACCAGTCCTCAACCGTCTGGAGCTGGGTATCTGGAAATGCATTCAGCAGGGTGGTGACCAGATCCGTCTTACGGCTTGAGGCTGCGAAGGCTGCATCGGGCAGCAGCTGTTGGGCCAGTGCCCGGCACTCGTCACGCCGGCTCAGCTGACACAGCGCCTCCAGCGATAACTTGGGTTGGGTCTCGACCAGCCCCGATAAAGTCAGTGCTTCGATGGCTGAATCCAGATTGGGCACTTCGTCATACTGCAAAGCATCGGCACGAAACAGCGTCCCTTTGCGCATCACCATCCGAATCAGCAACGCCCGCGCAGGCAGATCCAGCGACAGCAGACGCTCCAGCGCTTGTACCTCGTTTTGTAGCAACAGGTCGTCATACTGACTCAGGCACAGACGCATCACCTGTTCGGCATTACGCAGGTAGTAGAGCGGGTCATCCAAAGAGGTGGAGGTGAGGGCATCGATCTTCATGGTGGTATTGTACGGCAGGTTGATCGAAAGCGGTTTTGCATTAGAGCGACACGATATGTCGTTTGGCTCTGTCATATTGCTCACAGGTGACGCCTATAAGGGCATGTAGCTACTCCACCAGAGGTTGATATGATCAAACAGGGAATCCGACTCGTATTGGCAACAATCATGATGTTGTCCTTGTCCGGGTGTTACGCTTGGCAGGATGAAAGAAACTTCCGTGAGGCTTGTTACCTGAATGGCGGAACACCGGAGTTTTCAAGAATCAGTTGGGGGATCACCTACAGCATGCAGTGCCGATATGACTGAACCAGATGAATATAAGCACCTCAATGATCAACTATGGTCCGAATTGGAGCAGGCTGTAACGGATCGACAGCACGGCTGGCGAACGCCTGTACTCGCAACGGTTGACGCCGATGGCCTGCCGGATGCGCGGACAGTCGTTTTACGGGCGGCCGACCGCGCCCGTCAAACCCTCAAAGTGTTTACCGATCAACGCAGCCCGAAGGTAGTCCAACTCCAGGCCAATCCTCAGGCTCAGTTGGTGTTCTGGTGCCCCAGTCGGCAATGGCAGTTGCGTGCAAGGGTTGCCGTGACGATTGATCTCAACAGTGATCAGACTACCGCCATCTGGACACGTATCCGACAAACGGCTGCGGCTGGCGATTACCTCACTGCAGAAGCGCCCGGTAGCCCGCTCTCTGATCAGGCGCCCTTATCGGTAGATCAGCATGCCCTCTGTGTGATGGAGTTCAAGACTATGTCACTGGACTGGTTGATGCTCAGTCGACAGGGCCACCGCCGGGCTCAGCTGGAACATGATAAGCTGGTCTGGCTAACCCCGTGATCTGACGACCAACACAACAAGGACGTTCTATACACAACTAATATGGCTTTTCGATTTCGTAACACCATTCGTCTGGCGCCGGGCATTCGGCTGAACCTTGGCAAGCGCGGCATCAGCCTCTCTGCCGGTGTGCGGGGTGCGTCCGTTACGCTGGGTAAAAATGGCCTCTGGGGCAATGTTGGCGCTCCCGGTACAGGCATGTCCTATCGCACCCGGCTGTCCGGCTCGCCCAGCCACCAGCGGCGTGCACAGCGTGAACAGCAACGCCAAAACAACCGTGCCGCCTCTTCAGCGCCAGAGCTAACTGCGTTCAAAGCAATGCTGAATGAAAAAGGGCAGGTGACACTGGTGGATCAGGAAGGTCAGCCACTGAGTGCATCCCAGCGCAGGATGGTGTGGTCGGACTACGCTGATCGCATGACCACCTGGCTCCAGTCCGAGATGGACACCATCAACGGCGATATGGAGCTGCTGTTGGATATTCATCAGGATATCGTGCCCCCGGGAAGTGCCATCCCGGATTACGAGCCCGAGGCCTTCGATCAACCGGCTCCCATCAAGCCCGAGCGCGAGCGTCGTCCCCCGCGACCTGTGAAGCCGGAGATGGACGTCAGCTTCTGGGATCGGCTGATCCCGGGTCGCCAGCAGCGACTGATTCAAGCGCAGGAACAGGATCTGCAGCAGTGGGAGTCCGAACTGGAAACGTGGAAGCAACAGTGCCTGCAGATCGACAAGGCCTATGAACAGCGTCTGCAACAGTATGAGCGACAGGTTGCTGAATGGAATCGGGCCTGGGAAGTCCATCAGCACGAGCAGACCCAGCTGGAGCAGATGTTCACCGAGCGGCTCAAGATCGATGACAGCCTGGTGGCCCACATTCTGACAGCGGAGCTGAATGATCTGGACTGGCCGCGCGAAACCCTGGTGGATTTTGATATCGACCTGGCCAGCCAGAGTGTGTATCTGGATGTAGACCTGCCCGAGATCGAAGACATACCGGCGCGCAGTGCTGAGTTTGGTGCCCGTAATCGCCGCCTGTTGGTCAAGGACAAGTCTGATCGCCAGCGCCGAGAGGAATACGCCAGGCATATCCACGGTATCGTACTGAGACTGGCGGGTGTTGTGCTGGGCCTGTTGCCGG